>SMTZ1_10030827_pt1 | contig 11341 bp, 7 predicted proteins | sample DeeMarSWOR136_30_FD_25667 | JGI IMG/M metagenome (IMG submission 25667)
CTTCAAAGCCGTACTTTACCACAGCGCGGGCAGCCTCGGTGCAGTAGCCCTAGTTCCAGTACGGCTTGCCAATCCAGTAACCAAGCTGCATACTCTCGTCTTTCTTGTATTCAGCACCCAGACCTATAACGCCGATAAGAATCCCCTCGCCACGATGAATAATAGCAAAATCAACGGCTCCCTCTTTTTCAAATCCTTTCTGACGCTTTTTGAACCATTGTTCTTCGGCACCGGGTTGGGGTATTTCACTGTCGCTGGTTTGCGAGGCAACATCCCTATCACCAGCAAGCCGCTGAATATCAGGGATATCTTCTCGAACGATTGGTCTGAGAATAAGGCGCTCTGTTTTCAGAGTGGGGCGTTCAGCCATAACTGCGTCTCCAAAGAGCTACCACATGCTCTGCTGGGCGGACTGGTTCTTGTTATACGGCTTGCCGAGGTGCTCGTAGGCGAGCGGGGTAGCCACGCGCCCGCGCGGGGTTCGCTCGAGGAAGCCCAGTTGCAGCAGGTAAGGCTCGTAGATATCCATGATAGCGTCCGATTCTTCGCTGATGGAGGCGGCAATCGTTTCCAGTCCCACCGGGCCACCGCCAAACTTGTCGATGATGGTGGACAGCACCTTGCGGTCCAGTTCGTCAAGACCTATCGGGTCTATCTCCAGCCTTGTAAGCGCTTCAACAGCTACCTCCCTGGTGACGTGACCGTCTGCCTTTACCTGGGCGTAGTCGCGTACCCGCTTGAGCAGTCGATTGGCCACACGCGGTGTGCCCCGGGCACGGCGGGCTATCTCCTCCAGTCCTCCGGCGTCGGCCTCTATCTGAAGTATCTCGGCGGAGCGCTTGAGGATGGTCTCGATTGATGTTTGGTCGTAGAAGTCCAGGTGGTAAACAGAACCGAAGCGGTCCCTGAGGGGCGGACTGAGCAGGGCAAAACGGGTCGTGGCACCAATGAGGGTGAAGGTAGGGAGGCTCAGTCGGAGGCTCTTAGCCCCCGGCCCTTTACCGATGATGATATCCAGGGCCGAGTCCTCCATTGCCGGGTACAGCACTTCTTCAACGGCACGGTTAAGGCGGTGGATTTCGTCGATGAAGAGAATGTCCTGCTTGTGCAGGTTTGTCAGGATGGCGGCCAGGTCACCGGTACGCTCGATGGCCGGCCCGGATGTTACCCGGATATTGCTCCCCATCTCTGTGGCAATGATGTGCGAAAGGCAGGTCTTGCCCAGGCCCGGTGGACCGTAGAAAAGTATGTGGTCCAGGGCTTCACCCCGGCCTTTGGCAGCCTCGATGGCGATAATCAGGTTTTCCTTAACGGTATGCTGCCCTACAAAATCGTCCAGACACCGGGGTCGCAGGCTGGTCTCAATCGGCCTGTCCTCAGCGCTGGGTTTACCCGATATAATGCGGGCCATTTCAGTATGCATCCTTTCGTGCCTTTACCTGACGAGTCACATTATACCACAGGGACAACATCAACGGTCTCTGTCCGGTGGGAAATAAATACGGGCCCGGTTTTCCAGGCCCGTGTTGGAAATCAGAGAAGGGGATGATTACTCGAAGGTCTCCTCATCCTCCTCTGGTTCGTCCTCATCATCTTCCGGATATTTTGCCGTATCTTGCGTAGCCGCTCGTTCTAACTCGATGTTCAGTTGCTCGAGGACCGATTCCACTATAGAGTTCAGTTCCGGCTCGGCGGCCATTTCCCCTCCAAGTTCTCCTTCAATCTGTGGTACAGCGGCCAGCACGGCCTCCTGTTCACCGGCTTCCAGTTCCTCCGGTTCCTCCGGTGGCTCTTCACTGAGCTTGTAGCGTGCCGGAATCAGCCGACCAATAATTACGTTCTCTTTGAGCCCAATCAGTCTATCGGTAGCTCTCTTAACGGCTGCCTCGGTAAGTACTTTGGTTGTCTCCTGGAAAGAGGCGGCAGCCAGCCAGCTATTGGTACTCAGTGCCGCTCTGGTGATACCCAGCAGCAGCGGACGGGCGGTAGCCGGTTCTCCACCTTCGGCGAGCACCTTGGCATTAATGTCCTCATAGTGGAATCGGTTTACCAGTTCCCCGGGGACGAGTTCGGTATCACCGGCGGAGTCGGTCCGCACTTTGGCCAGCATCTGCCGGGTAATTATTTCGATGTGCTTGTCGTTGATATTCACTCCCTGCGAGCGGTAGACCTTCTGCACCTCATCCACGAGGTACTGCTGGACAGCCTCCCGGCCAAGAACGTGCAGTATGTCCTGCGGGTTTACGGAGCCCTCAGTAAGCTGCTGCCCGGCAGCGACGATGTCGCCGGTCTGGACACGAATTCGTGTCGTTGCGGGGAAGTGGTACTCGCGCTCTTCCGTCTCTTCGTAGGCGATGGAGAGATGCTCGTCATCCAGAATTACTTCACCCGCAACCCGCGATACGATGGGTTGAATCCTGGGAGTAAGTTCGGTAGATTCCGCCTCGCCCTCCGATGGTGTGTCACCTTCTTCCTCTCCGGTTGGCTCTTCGCCTGTGGAGGGTGGGATGGCGAGCACGTCGCCGATGTCCACCTGCTGGCCGTTGGATACCATGACCTGCCAGCCCGCAGGTAGCGTGTGTTCCGCACGGAATGGGTCGGTGCTGGATATCTTGACTGTCTGCCCATCATCACTGCGGGTCACCTCAGCGATTCCGTTTATCTCCGAAATAATTGCCTGACTCTTCGGTGTTCTCGCTTCAAACAGTTCCTCTACGCGGGGTAAACCGGTGGTGATGTCCAGCCCGACCACGCCACCGGTATGGAATGTCCGCAACGTTAACTGAGTGCCCGGCTCGCCGATACTCTGGGCAGCAATGATACCCACCGCTGTGTTAAGGTCGACCAAACGACCGCGACCCAAGTCACGACCGTAGCAGTACTGGCAAACGCCCTGACTGGCCTGACAGGAAAGTGGGGACCTGACATGGACCTCGGTTATACCGGCGGCAACAATCTCCTCCGCTTTGTCCTCACTGATTTCCTCGTTGCGGTCGACCATTATCTCCTCGGTCTCTGGGTGGACTACCGGACTAGCCGCCAGCCGGCCGGTTATTCGTTCAGTGAGTGATGGCAGCAGCGCGGTCTCCTCTTTTTGCGATATCCAGATACCGTCAGTGGTGCCGCAGTCTTCTTCGAGGACTATCACGTCATGGGCAACGTCTACCAGACGCCGGGTGAGATAACCACTCTCCGAAGTCCTCAGGGCGGTATCGGCCAGTCCCTTCCGGGCGCCGTGGGTAGAGATAAAGTACTCGAGCACGCTGAGCCCCTCGCGGAAACTTGCCTTGATGGGGAAGTCGATAATCATTCCGGAGGGGTTGGTCATCAGCCCGCGCATTCCGGCCATCTGTCTTATCTGAGTGATATTACCCTTAGACGTTGACAATCTCGTTGTACCTTTCATCCTCGGTAATCAGTCCGCGGTTGAACTGGTTTTCAATAACGGAGGTCTTCTCCTCAGCTTCCCTCAGCAACTGCTCCTTGGCGGCCGGGACTTCGATGTCACTCATGGCGATGGTTGTTCCGGACTTGGTGGCGTAGCGGAACCCGAGCTCCTTGAGTCTATCCATGACAGCCGCCATATCCTCATCACTCAGGAGTTTGATGCACTCCGTTACCACCCATTTCAGGGTCGATTTATTAACTACGTCATTATAGAATCCCAGTTCCTTCGGCAGTACCTCGTTGAAGATAATACGCCCGACCGAGGTCTTGATTCTGCCCCCGCCGTTCTCCCGGTCACGCACCTCGATCTCTTCCCGGAGCTCAATCGAACCGAGTTCATGCATGAGCTTGGCCTCTTCAAAGCTGCCGACCAGCTTGCTCTCAGCCTTGGGTGTAGGCTCGATGGTCGTTAGATAGTAGCAGCCCAGCACCATATCTAGGGTGGGGGTCACTACCGGTTCGCCCGATGAGGGTAGCAACATGTTGTGGATACTCAGCATCACTTCTCTGGCCCCTCTGACAGCCGCTCTGGAGAGAGGAATATGGACTGCCATCTGGTCACCGTCGAAGTCGGCGTTGAAGGCAGAACAGACGAGAGGGTGTATCTGGACGGCACTGCCGTCGATAAGCACCGGCTCGAAAGCTTGGATGCTGAGGCGGTGCAGGGTAGGGGCGCGGTTCAACAGTACCGGTCGCTCTTTGACAACGTCCTCCAGTATGTCGTATACCTCCGGTTTGGCCTTCTCAACGAGTCGGCGGGCACTCTTGATGTTATGAGCCAGGCCTTGTTCAATGAGGCGGCGCATCACGAAAGGCTTGAATAGCTCCAGGGCCATGCGTCGGGGCAGGCCGCACTGATGCAGCTTCAACTCGGGTCCGATGACAATAACCGAGCGGCCGCTGTAATCGACCCGTTTACCGAGCAGGTTCTGGCGAAAACGTCCCTGTTTTCCCCGCAGCATGTCAGAGAGAGATTTAAGTTTGTGGTTACCGCTGATGGAGACCGGCTGCCCCCTCTTACCGTTGTCGATAAGGGAATCGACCGCCTCCTGGAGCATCCTTTTCTCGTTGCGGACAATGATCTCCGGTGCCCCTATATCCATCAGGTGGCGTAACCGGTTATTGCGGTTGATGACCCGTCTGTAGAGGTCATTTATATCGCTAATAGCAAACCTGCCGCCGTCGAGCTGGACAGTTGGTCGGAGGTCGGGGGGCAAGATAGGTAGTACAGTGAGTATCATCCATTCCGGTTTGTTACCGCCGCGGCGAAATGCCTCCACTACCTGCAGGCGCTTGCTTGCCTTTTTGCGGCGCTGACCAGAAGTAGAATGCGTCTCCTCCAGTAGCTCGATGCGGAGCTTGTTCAGGTCTATGTTTTTAATTACCTTGAGTATGGCTTCCGCGCCCATCCCCGCGCTGAAGATGTTACTCCACCTCTGCGCTCGCTCGCGATATTCATTCTCGCTCAGCAGCTTCTGTGGCTGAAGCTCTCTTAATTGCTCGATTTCCGCAAGAAGCTTCTCTCTAAGCGGAGTATTTTCCTCCTCCAGGTCTCTCCGGAGCTGGTTTACTTCCTCTACCGAGGCATCCGGCATTCCTTGGATTTTTTCCTCCAGGGCTTCTCGACGTTCGCCCATTTCCTGAGCTAACTGCTCCCTTAGCTCCTCTATGGCGAACTGGCGCGCTTCTTCGTCCACAGAGGTAATGATGTAGTGGGAGAAGTAGAGAACGCGCTCCAGATTACGTGGCGAAAGGTCAAGTAGAAGTCCCAATCGACTGGGTATTCCCTTGGCAAACCAGATATGGCTCACAGGACAGGCCAGTTGGATGTGCCCCATTCGCTCCCGTCGTACCTTGGCCCGGGCGACTTCTACGCCGCACTTGTCGCAGATAATGCCCTTGTAACGGATTTTCTTATACTTGCCACAGAAGCACTCGTAGTCTTTCGTGGGACCAAATATTTTCTCGCAGAACAGGCCGTCCCTTTCTGGTTTCAACGTGCGGTAGTTAATCGTCTCCGGTTTGGTGACCTCTCCGTATGACCAGCTCTTTATCTGCTCCGGTGAAGCCAGCGAGATACGGATGGCGTCAAAATCATTGACTTCAAGCATTTTCTTCTTCTACCTCTACAGTCGATTCTTCCTCTGTTTTTGCTTCCACTTCAGGTTCAAGGGCGGGGCCTTCGGTGCTTTCAGAGTCGGTGCCCTCTTCCCGGTCTTTGGTCTCTTCCTCTGTTTCAAGAGCAGGGGTTTCTACAGTATCAGAGTCGGTATCCTCTTCCTCCTCTTCGGTCCCTGTTTCAAGGGCAGGAGCTTCGATAGTGTCAACATCGATGTCCTCTTCGTCACCCTCAGCACCTAACTCGAGTCGAGGTGTTTCGGTGGTTCCTCTGATAAAGGACGCTCTGTCCTCTTCGTTGACTACTTCAATGGCCAATCCCAAACTCTGTAGCTCTTTAACGAGAACCTTGAACGATTCCGGTACACTGGGCTGTAGGATGTCCTCATTCTTGACGATTGCCTCATAGGCCTTGGTTCGTCCGCTGACATCGTCCGACTTGATGGTCAGCATCTCCTGGAGGTTGTGGGCGGCCCCGTAGGCCTCTAGTGTCCATACCTCCATTTCACCGAAGCGCTGGCCGCCGAACTGGGCCTTGCCGCCCAGCGGCTGCTGGCTGATTAGCGAGTATGGCCCCGTCGAGCGGGCATGGACCTTGTCTTCGACGAGGTGGTTCAGTTTCATCATATAAATATTACCCACGGTTATCGGTCGGTCGAACATTTCACCGGTCCGTCCGTCATGAAGTATAACCTTGCCCAGTGTCGGCGGGATAAGGTTATTCTCGATCCGTAGACGCCTGAGGGTATCGTCCATTTCCTGCTCAGTGAGCTTGGCGCTGGTTATTCCCTGTTCTTCGAGCCAGATGCGCAGACAAGCATTCTTGGCTTCTCCACGGGAACTATCATCAAAGACTGCCTCACCGCTGTAGCCGTGACTATCGACCCATGATTTGGCCTTGTCCAAGTCCATGGGGCGGTGTCCGTTGTCCGGGTCGACTGCCCCTGCACTCTGGGCTATCCATGCCCTGGCCAGGGCATCCTCAATAGCGACATCATCGGCACCGTCAAAGACCGGGGTTAGTACCTTGTAACCCAGAATCTGTGAAATCCAGCCAAGGTGTGTTTCCAATACCTGCCCGATGTTCATCCGTGAGGGCACCCCGATAGGATTAAGGATAATGTCCACCGGTGTACCGTCAGGGAGGAAAGGCATATCTTCAGCCGGAGCGATGATGGAGACAACTCCCTTGTTACCGTGCCTCCCTGCCAGCTTATCACCGACAGAGACAGGCCGTTTCTGTGCCACCCAGACCTGTACCCACTGGTTGACTCCGGCAGGCAGGTCATCACCGGCAAAGACCTTCACATTGACTACTTTGCCCCACTCTCCGTGGGGTACTCGCAGAGAGGTATCCTTTACCTCGCGGGCTTTTTCACCAAAAATTGCCCGTAGAAGTTTCTCTTCGGCGGAGAGCTCTGTCTCTCCCTTGGGTGTAATCTTACCGACCAGGATGTCATCCGGTCCTACCCTTGCCCCGACCCGGACAATACCTTCTTCATCTAGTTCCCGCAGGCTTTCCTCTCCCACGTTGGGGATGTCACGTGTGATTTCTTCCGGACCAAGCTTGGTGTCGCGGGCTTCTACCTCGTATTTCTCAATGTGGATGGAGGTGAAAGTGTCCTTCTCGACTAACCGGTTACTGATGATTATGGCGTCCTCGTAGTTGTAGCCTTCCCAGCTCATGAAGGCGCATAAGCAGTTCTGTCCGAGGGCGAGTTCTCCATGTTCTGTCGATGAGCTGTCGACAAGAACGGCGCCGCGCTTTACCCGGTCACCTTTATGCACTATCGACCGCTGGTTGATACAGGTACCTTGGTTGGTACGGACAAACTTGAGCAGTGGATACACGTCCTGGCTGCCATTATCCCGGGTAATAACAATCTCGGTACTGGTCACGGATGTTACCACGCCATCATTGATAGCCAGCAGCACCTGTCCGCTGTGCTGGGCTGCTTCGGCCTCCATACCGGTGGCGACCAGTGGTGCTGAGGGACGAAGCAGTGGCACTGCCTGTCTCTGCATGTTGGAGCCCATCAGGGCGCGGTTGGCATCATCGTGCTCCAGGAACGGTATAAGCGCTGCGGATACACTAAATAGTTGCTTGGGAGATACATCCATGAAGTCAATCTTTTCTGGTACCTCACGTAGGTAGTTGCCGGCCAACCTGGCCTCTACTCTTTCATCCATGAACCGGTTATTTTCATCAAGTCGGGCATTAGCCTGGGCGACCGTGAACTTGTCCTCCTGGTCAGCCGACATGTAGACAATCTCATCGGATACGAAGGCCACCACTTTAACCATTCGGGGTGATATCTTCTGCAGTGCTTTGGTCTGCCTTGTGCCGATGGTTGTACCGGCTCTCACCACTGTCTTGCTAGCTTCTACTACTGTCTCCCGAACAATCTTGCCAACGAGTTGCTCATCAGTACTGCTTATTTCGTTGATGACCTTGCGGTAGGGTGTCTCGATGAAGCCGTACTGGTTGACGCGAGAGTACGTTGCCAGCGAACCGATGAGACCGACGTTCGGTCCCTCCGGTGTCTCGATGGGGCATATCCTTCCGTAGTGTGAATAATGGACATCTCGTGCCTCGAAGCCGGCGCGCTCGCGAGATAGCCCGCCGGGTCCCATTGCGGACAGGCGTCGTTTGTGGGTCAGCTCATCGAGCGGGTTGGTCTGCTGCATGAACTGGGACAGCTGCGAGCTGCTGAAGAACTCCCTGATGGCGGCTACGACTGGTCGGGTGTTTATCAGGGCACTGGGAACAGCCGCTTCGGTGGGTATAGTACTCATGCGTTCTCTGGCCACTTTCCGGGACATCCAGCCCCAGGCGCTTGTTCATCTTATAGCGTCCCACTATACCAAGGTCATAATGAGCGGCATCGAACAACTGGCTATTTATCAATTTACGGGCATTATCAATATTTGGAGGGTCGCCGGGTCGTAACTTACGGTAAATATCTATCAGGGCTTCGGGTTCGTCCCGTATACTTGGCTCGCGTGCCATAGTAGTGCTGATGAACTGGCGGTCCGACGAGTTATCTTCCTTAGCGAACATGTCGAGTAGTTCCTCATCGCTTCCGAAGCCGATGGCACGCAGCAATGTCGTTACCGGTATCTTCCTTTTACCGTTAATCTTGGTGGATATCACGCCGGCGCTGCTGGTGTCAAATTCGAGCCACGCTCCACGGTTGGAGATGAGTTTGGCATGGCACAGTGGCAGACCGCTGGAGGTATCTTCCTCAACCGTGAAGTAAACACCGGGTGAACGGAGCAACTGACTGACCACCACCCGCTCTGCGCCGCTGGTGATGAAAGTACCACGGCCGGTCATCAGCGGGATTTCTCCCAGAAAGAGGTCCTGTTCCTTGATTTCCCCCGTCTGTTTGATTAGTAATCTCGTTTTCACATAGAGCGGGGCGGAGTAGGTCAGGTCGCGCTGAAGACACTCCTGCTCCGAATGTCGGGGTTCGCGGAATTCGTAGCTGATAAAGGTGAGTTCCAGTCGGTTGCCGGTGAAGTCCTTGATTGGTGAAACTTCCTCCAGCACCTGACGTAGTCCCTCCTCCTGGAACCAGCGGAAGGACTCTAATTGTACCTCGATGAGATTGGGTACCCCGAGTATCTGGGGCAACTTGGCATAGGACTTGCGGACAACAGGATACAGGCTACTCTCGGCATCCAGTAACGTCATAAAAACTACCCCTCATCCTGCGTTAGACGCAGGCATACAGAATCGGCGCTTTACCGTGGGTGCATCCCAAAGCAAAGGATACATTTGATAGAAGGTAAAATGACAAAGGTAAAAACCTTGTGAGGCATATTATCGCAGGGTAATCTTAGCACTACGCAGCCTGTTTGTCAAGACCTATTTTGGGCAAGTATCGCTGGTACTATTTTACCACTCACAATTAAGGTGGCTGCTACCTTCATTACCATGACTGGAGGTTTTAGCCGCTGCCTATATCGAGACCCCGGCCAGTTCCTTACCCAGTTCCAGCAGCCTTTCCACGCGGGCCATACTGTCGCTTTCGGCGTAAATCCGGAGCACTGGCTCCGTACCCGAGAAGCGGATGAGCAGCCAGGTGTTGTCCTCCAGTATGAAGCGGAAACCATCCGTGGTGTCTTTCTTTACCACCCCGACGCCATCGATGGTCTCCGGGGAAATCTCTCTCATGTGTTTGAGCACTCGCTCCCGTTCTTCTTCGGCGAAGTGGATGTCCTTTCTGTGGTAGTAGTGCGGGCCGACCTTGCTGAAGAGGTATTCAAGGAGCTGTGCCGGCGTTTTGCCGGTCTTGACCATGAAGTCGAGAAAATAGAGGGAGGCTGCCACCGAATCACGCTCCAGTATATGTCCTCTGAAACCGTAGCCACCGCTTTCCTCGCCGCCAATGAGGGCGTTTTCAGTGACCATTACCGGGGCGACGTGGTTAAGGAAACCTATTGCCGTCTCATAAACGGGCACATTGTAGATTTCACCGAGGCGGTTAATCATACTCGTAGAGTTGATTGTCTTCACTATCGGCCCACGCTCCTCACGTGTCTCGAGGAAATAGAGGCAGAGCAGGGCAAATACCTGGAGCTGTGTAAGGAATTCCCCGTTCTCATCGATGATGCCGATGCGGTCGGCATCACCGTCATGGGCAATGCCGACATTGGCTTTCTGTTCCCTGACGGCTGTAGAGAGTTTGCTCAGATTAACGGCAATAGGTTCGGGGTTGATTCCGGGGAAGGCGGGGTTGCGTTCCCCATTTATCTCGGTAACGTCAATGTTGCCACCAGCGAGCAGTGTTTTCAGATAGCCAGCACCGGCACCGTACATCGCATCGATAATTACCTTAAGCCTGGCCTGGCGTAGCTCCTCCAGGTCAACGAATTTGGTCGCCCGCTCCAGGAAGACGGGGTGGAGGTCAATATATTCCACAAGTTTCTTCTTTTGGGCGACGTCCAGTGGTATCCGGTTTATGGTGCCGGCGTTGAAGGCACGGTCGGTGAGTTTCTCCACTTTGTCAGTGACTTCACGCGGGTCACTACTACTGTCAGTAATTCGGAGCTTGAAGCCGTTCCACTGGGCTGGGTTATGGCTGGCGGTGATGGCGATAGCGCCGGCTGCTTTCTTCACGATAACACCGTAGCTTATTACGGGGGTGGGTTCCGCACGGGTCGTGAGGAATACCTTGATACCGTTACCGGCAATCACCTCGGCGGCGGCGACAGCGAAGTCCTCGGAAGCGAAGCGATTATCGTAGCCGATGACCAGTCCCTGACCATCGAGCTTTTCCTGCTTCAGATAGTCAGCCACTCCCTGGGCGCAGAACCGCACGTTCTCAAAGGTAAAGTCCTCGGCGATGACCGCCCGCCAGCCGTCGGTACCGAACTTGATAGGGTTTTTGGTCAACCTCATCCCCTCGCCCCCTCTCCTTCAAAGGAGAGGGCGAAGAATAACGATTTAAAGGGGCAGAGCACCTTCAAGCTTTCCCTTCTACCCCATCGCCTCTTTCTTGAGGATTTCGGCCTTGTCCGTCTTCTCCCAGGGCAGGTCGAGGTCATCGCGGCCGAAGTGCCCGTAGGAGGCCACCTGTCGGAAGATAGGCCGCCGCAGGTTGAAATAGTTTATGATGGCGGCCGGCCGGAGGTCGAAGTGCTTGCTGATGAGCTTATCAATAACCTCGGTGTCGACCTTGCCCGTACCAAACGTCTCCACGGCCACGGACAGCGGGTGGGCAACACCGATGACATAGGAAATCTGCACCTCCACACGGTCGGCCAGCCC
>SMTZ1_10007010_pt1 | contig 11339 bp, 9 predicted proteins | sample DeeMarSWOR136_30_FD_25667 | JGI IMG/M metagenome (IMG submission 25667)
TAGCCAGCCACTTTGCCCTTCTCGCCAAGATAAGTCAATTGAGTAGAGAACACCGTTATTATTTTCATGCAGACCGCAGAGAATGTATGAAGATGATACACCGCTGGCTACACCAGTCTCGATAACTACATCAGGCTTTACCTTTCTGCATAACGTGTACAAAACTGTGCCTAATGTCATCCCTATACCCCACCCCCAGCCTGGAAATTGGTTCCTGCCATAACCGGTCCGGTTCTTTTCCAGACTAGCATTGAAATCATTGTTTTCCGCAATTTCGGAAAGATATCCCTGAATTTCGGCATAATCAGCCCGGGTAAGGCCTCTTATGAAGCTATGAACGCTTCTTTGTTTGTTATACAAACTCTTTTCCGTGATGTCCTAGCCCTTAGCTACCTGCAACCGGCACCAAGCATACAGAGCATCATAAACATCGAATTGGTACGACAGGTTCTCCTCGTCGTTGGGATAACGCGTACTGTAACCAACGGCGATTGCCTCTAGGCCACGGGCAATAGGATCCTTGTCAATATCTTGGGCCGAATCAGCGGCATGGACTATCTCAGCAAGGCGTAGAAGGGCTCTGTCCTTCAGCTCATACTTCTGGATGATTGACTCGAAGGAGCACCGGCCCTCGTGATGGTCCAACTCTGCCTTCCCCATGCAGTCGAAAGGAATGGCCCCAGTCTGTTCGGCGATGGCCATTACCTGGCTGGGGGGAGCAAAGACAAACTCGGCTTCATTATCAACGAACCTCTTGATAAGCCAAGGACAGGCCACGCGGTCAACGTGGACATGAGAACGAGTAACCCATTTCATGATACTTACCTCCTTCAGATTGTAAATCAAGTTCTCCGAATGTTAAAAGATTCATAATCTACCACTTACCAAGTTCTTGCAGGACTTTAACCACCCGCCATGTTTCGGCACTAACAGCCGTCCCACCCATTACCACGGCCACAGATACAGCTTCCAGGACTTCCTCTTTAGTGGCTCCCGCGCCGATAGCGTCCTTTGTCTGCCCTTGAACGCAGCGAGTGCAACCTGACTGTAGACCACAGGCCAGAGCGATAAGTCTTTTACTCTTCAGACTTAAAGCCCCGTCTTGATATACTCCTCTGCGGAAAGCGGTATAGGCGGACATTACTGGTAGTCCCCGGTCAAACTCGTCCCTTAATTTACCGGTATCTGCATAATAATCAAGCTGGTTATCCATATAGGTACCCTCCTTAGTGTAGTTAGTGTAGTTGATATATGCTCTATGGAAAACTGGATGAATGTAACAGTTGTTACATAGTAAATCATATGCTAGAATGGCTGTCAAGAGGTTTTATAGATGGATTGGCTATTGTTCACCTACTGGCTCCCGGCAGAACCATCTCGAAAGAGAGTTTTTATCTGGAGGCAGTTAAAGAAGCTCGGAGCCCTTTCTATGGAGGGGGCAGGCTGGCTCATACCAAACGCAGAACCGTTTGCGACAAAAATCAAGGACATATATCAATCTGTGGAGGAACTGGAGGGCATAGCGAACCTATACTCAGTAACCGACTTCACCGAGGCGCAGGAGAAGCGGGCGATAACGAGGTTTCAACAGGAGAGAGATAGAGAATACGCTGAGATAATCAAGGAATGTCACAAGATGCTACGCCATATAGAGCGAGAGCGCCAGCATCAAGAGTTTAATTTTGAAGAAGTGCAGGAACTGGAGGGTGACCTGGGGAAGATAAACCGCTGGCTTGCTGAGGCCAAAGAACGTGACTTTTGGGACGTTACCGCTCGGGAAGAAGTGGAAAAGCTAATAAGAGAAGCTGAAAAAGGCCTGGCGGCATTCACACAAGAGACCTTTGAAAGAATGCAGAACCTTGAGTCGAGAAACAACGATGCTAGAGCTGATAATAGTGAGACTTAATTGAAGCTAAGAATCTCACCATTTATTCTCCTTTGTATTATGGGTGGACTGGCCATTCTCAGTTCCACTATGGCCAAAAACCCCGTGTTACCTCTGTTCATCCGTGCTCTTGACGTACCAATGGGCACGGTGGGTTTTATTGCCGCCGCGTCTACTGTGGTCGGAATTGTTGTCAGCCTGCCTGCGGGTATTCTTTCCGATATCATCGGCAGGCGGCGGGTCATTCTTATTGCCGCTATTGTTTTCGCCAGCGCCCCGTTTTTATACCTTCTCGTAACGCAGCCCTGGCAACTCGTGCTGGTACGTATCTATCATGGATTTGCCACTGCTATACTCGGCCCGGTAGCTATGGCAGCGGTGGCTGATACCTTCGACGAAAAGCGCGGCGAACGCATGGGGTGGTATTCATCGGCGACCATGGTGGGCAGGTTTGTCGCTCCTTTCGTTGGTGGGGCGCTTATTTTCGGGGACGACTTCAGGTGGGTTTATATAGCGACCGGAACTTTCGGAACACTGGCACTTATTGCAGCTATCAGATTATCACTCGCTACAGCAACCTCTGACTCCTTAGGAGCAGCATTGAAACGAGGGCGAGGCGATATATGGAGTGATATTAAAACAATACTGACTCATCGCGGCATTCTGGCAACAAGCGCTATTGAAGCGGTTCAATATTTTGCTTTTGGTTGTCTGGAGGTATTTTTACCCATCTTCCTTGATGAGCAGGCGGGCTTTTCAACAATAGAAATTGGCTCACTTTTCACAATACAGATAGTAGTAGCTACATTGACCAAACCGATAATGGGACGATTTTCAGATAAGTATGGCCGTGTGCCGGTGATAATAGCCGGGCTTCTACTGGGCGGTATAACCATGGCCTTTATGACCTATTCGTATAATTATCCGTTATTAGCTGTGCTCATTGGATTTTTCGGCCTCGGGTTGGCAACTGTTACTGCTTCAACTGCGGCGCTGGTTGCTGATTTGTCCAAGGCATCTAGTCATGGCGGTGCCCTTGGTGTACTGTCCAGCGTGATGGACGTGGGACACTCTACAGGTCCTATGGTGGGTGGACTGCTAATCAGTGCTTTAAACTACAAAGCAGCTTTTGGAATAGTCGGTGGATTGTTAGCTGTCGCCAGCATGGCTTTCGGTCTCATTATGCGATGTACGCCTGGAAGTAGGAGTTCGCCTTATCAAGCGGCTGAATAAGGAACAAGCGCCCGTGATATTCAATTAATTGTAAAATTGGTGTGTTGGGTAACATTATTACCTTTAGTTGAAGTCAAAATCAGACCGGATATTCCAGTGATTTAGAAATCTGAAGCTAAGGAATGGTGATATTATGGTGATATCATTACCTTAGTACACCACATGCGACAGTTCCCGAGCTGCTATTCGAGAAGAAGACAACTTACTCTGAGTCTACAGCAGCTGGCTTGACATCACTTCGGTTTACCCTTAGACTGTGGGCACCGAGCCAGTGCTTGCGAGTGAGTCGTGAAATGCCCAGATTGCCGATATGAGAATCGCGATGGAGCTAAGTTCTGCCTAGAATGTGGTAAATCACTCCAAGAACCAGTCCAGGCAGAGCTTATTTGTCCACAATGTGGACACACTAATCCTCAAGGTGGCAGATTCTGTGATGAATGTGGTTACTCCCTAACTGAAGAAGTACCCGAACCAACTCCTGAAGCACTCCCCTCCCCCGAACCCACCTCCTTTGCTGGCGGCCGCTACCATGTGAAGAAACTGCTCGGCGAAGGCGGTAAGAAGAAGGTCTACCTCGCACATGACAACACGCTCGACCGAGACGTCGCCTTTGCCCTGATTAAGACCGAGAAGCTCGATGAAGAAGCCAGGACACGCATTACCCGTGAAGCCCAGGCCATGGGAAGGCTCGGTGACCACCCGAATATCGTCACTGTCTACGACTTCGGTGACCACGAAGGCCAGCCCTACATTGTCTTGCCTCTGATGTCAGGTGGCGATGTCGAGGGGCTTATCGAGAAGGCATCCGAGCACCGATTACCCCTAGAACAGGCTATCGGCATCACCAAGTCTGTCTGTCAAGGACTGGAGTTCGCCCACGCTAAGGGAATCATCCACCGCGACCTGAAACCGGGCAATGTGTGGCTGAGTACCGACGGAACTGCCAAGATAGGCGACTTCGGCCTGGCGGTAGCGGTTGACCTCTCCCGATTAACCCAGGAAGGCATGATGGTGGGCACGGTGTCCTACATGCCACCGGAGCAGGCTATGGGTGGCAAGATAACACCCAAGGCCGACCTCTACTCACTGGGAGCGATGCTTTATGAGATGGTTACCGGCAGACCACCCTTTATCGGGGATGACTCGGTGGCTATTATCGGACAGCATATCAACACCTCGGTGGTATCACCTACCTGGCACCGGGCTGACCTGCCACCGGGACTAGAGGTGCTCATCCTGCAGCTACTGGAGAAAGACCCGGATAAACGTCCTGACTCCGCTGGGGATATCCTCAAAGCTCTGGAATCCATCGAACAGGGAAAGGTCACTGAGTCGGTGTCACAGGTGGCGGCTGCCCCGGAGAGTCCCCTCTACCGCCGCGTCTTCGTTGGCCGTGAACCGGAGCAAAAACAGCTACAGGCGGCCTTTGACGGGGCCATGTCGGGACAGGGTGCCCTCATGATGGTAGTTGGAGAGCCGGGTATCGGCAAGACCGCCTTATGTGAGCAACTGTCCACTTACGTGACGCTGAGGGGCGGCAAGACCCTTGTCGGCCACTGCTATGAGGAAGGGTCTCTGTCGCTACCATATCTAGCCTTTGTCGAAGCGATGCGCTCCTATGTCATGACAAGAGAAACCAGAGACCTGAGGAAGGAGCTTGGTACCGGGGCAGCTGATGTTGCCCGTATTGTCTCCGAGGTAAGGGAGAAGCTCAAGGTAGAGCCAAAGCCGTCTGAGAGCCCGGAGGAAGAGCGCTACCGGCTGATGCAGGCCGTCACCAGTTTCCTCACCAGCGCTGCCAAAGTCCAGCCGCTGCTGATTGTATTAGAGGATCTGCACGACTCCGACAAGGGTACGCTGGAGATGCTGACTCACGTCTCACGTAACCTTAGTGGAGCAAGGCTCATGATAGTAGGAACTTACCGTGATGTTGAAGTAGACCGTACCCATCCCTTATCAGCATCCTTAGCCGAGCTACGTCGGGTTGCTACCTTCGACCGTGTCCTGCTGCGGGGTCTCAATGCCGATGAGGTCAGAAGGATGCTGGAGAGTATTACCAGGCAGGATGTCCCCTGGGGCCTAGCCGAGGCGGTGCACCGCCAGACCGAGGGCAATCCTCTCTTTGTGCAGGAGGTGGTGCGCTACCTGGTTGAAGAAGGTCTCATCAATCGGGAAGGGGGGCAATGGAAGGCCACACAACTTGAAATGAGCATCCCCGAGGGACTGCGTGATGTTGTCGGTAAGCGTCTCTCGGGTCTAAGTCAGGAGTGTAACCGAATATTGAGCATTGCCTCTGTCATCGGCCGGGAGTTCCAGTTAGCTGTCTTACAAAAAGTAGCCGATATATCTGATGATGAGTTATTTGTTGCCTTAGAGGAAGCGAAAGCGGCTGCCGTAGTAGAGGAACGTTCTACTGTAGGGGCTGCCGTGACCTACCGCTTTACCCATGCCTTCTTCCGTCAGACCCTCTACGAAGAGATAATTGCTCCACGGCGGATACGACTTCACCAACAGGTAGGAAAGGCTTTAGAAGAGGTTTACGGAAAGCGTCTTGAAGAGCATGCCGCTGAGCTGGCTGAGCACTTTTCGTATTCACCCGATACTGAAGGATTGGCTAAGGCGGTCTCATACGGTGAGATGGCAGCCGAAAAAGCAAGTAGTGTCTATGCTTATGGTGAAGCGATACGATTGCTGGAGCAGGCACTCAAGGTGCAGGAGGTACTGAATCCGGAGGATAAGGCAAAGCGGTGTGACATCCTTCTGACTCTTAGCGACACCTTAGTTAATGCAGGCGAATCACGACGTGCTCTGGATGCTGAACTTCAGGAAGCCTTTTCGCTGGCCGAGGGAATTAGTGATGAGAACCGTGCAGCACGGGCCTGTGAACGTGCTCTACCCGCACTCGTCTACTGGCGACATGGTACGGTAGGAGCTTTTGGTTCTGGGGAGGGTATGGAGTGGGCGAGTCGTGCTGACCTATATGCCCAAGAGGGTACGAGGGAAAGGGCTGTGGCAGATATGTTTCTAGGTCTGGTGAGGTACTCCACAGGGCATCCCAGAACGGGATTTCAGTTAATGGATCAAGCTATAGACCGGATACATAAGCTAGGAGATGATGAGACCTTTTGGATGTTGGTACCTTTGTGGTTAATCTATACGACTGTACCGCAATATACTGAGCAGCGACTACAGGTAACTAAGGAGCTTTCGATGCGCTCTCGCGCCGGTGTGGACACGCGAGCGATTGTGGGCGGGCTCGCGGTACTCGGTATCACTTTTCTCGAGTACGGGCAACGCGAGCGATGTGAGGAAATCTTGCGTAAGCATAGAGAATTCGCAGAGCGTAGTGGGCAGACCAACTTCTTAATTCAATCCTTGCAGTTTCGGGCTATGCTGAGAACTCTGGACGGCCGGTTAGATGAGGCTGTGCAATTAGCGGATGAAATCCAAGTACGTGGTGAAGAGTGGGGTCTGCAACGATTTACAAGAGTATCGTATAATTTCTCCAGATTCAGGGCTGGAGTATTGCTGGGAATGTCCGATTCCATGCTTCAAACCATGTTACCCAATGAATTCAACTCCCATATCGGAACCCTCTGTCTGGCACATCTTAACCGGCACGATGAAGCAATCACCATATTGAATGAGTTTCTTGGTGGACGTCGGTTTATTGGCACCGTTGACGATTACACTTTCTACTGGACTGATACAATCTGGCTTGAAGTAGCTGTACTGGTTCGGCATAAAAAAGCAGCCGAAGCCTTACTAAACCAACTTGCAGGGAAAACGCCACATATGACCGGTTACTATTGGCCGACGTGTGTAGACCGCCACCTGGGTGGAGCGTGCGCGCTCCTGGAAAGATACGAAGAAGCCCGTAAATACTACGCTGATGCCCTGGAGGTCGCTACGAATATCAAGTTCCGCCCTGAGCTAGCCCTCACCCGGCTCCAGCTCGCCGAGCTTCTCCTGGAGCACTACCCGGATGAAAAGCCAGAAGCATTAGAGCACCTTAATTTCGCCATCAATGAGTTCCGCGAGATGAAGATGCAGCCCTCACTGGAGAGGGCACTGAGGCACAAGGAGATACTGGGGGCGTAGAGTCTCCTCCTCTACCAACAAAAGGAGGATAATAATGGCCGGTACAGTTGAGATTTATGGGCATTGCGACGACAGGTTTTCACCAGTTAAGGACGCGTTTGCCAACAACTTCGAGCAGGGTCTGGAGGTTGGTGCATCATTCGCAGCTACGATAGAAGGAAAGTCCGTAGTCGATATCTGGGGCGGTTACGCTGATGAAGCCCAGACGCGCCCGTGGGAGAAGGATACTATTGTATGTGTCTTCTCGACCACGAAAGTGATGACAACAATCTGTGCACTGATGCTTATTGACCGCGGCTTGCTTGACCCTGATGCACCAGTTGCCAAGTATTGGCCTGAGTTTGCACAAGCAGGTAAAGAAACCATGCCAGTTCGGTACCTGATGAGCCACACGGCCGGTCTACCCGCACTCGACATGCCTGTTCCTATGGAAACACTGTATGATTGGGATAAGGTGGTCTCATTACTGGCTGCAGAGAAACCCTGGTGGGAGCCAGGAAAAGAATGGGAATACCATGCTTTGACCTCGGGTTTTCTTGTAGGAGAGCTGGTGCGTCGTATTACAGGAAACACACTCGGTACATTCTTTCAGGGGGAAGTGGCCGCGCCACTTTCAGCCGATTTCCATATTGGTCTTCCGGAAGAACATGAACCTAGAGTAGGCGAGATGATTCCGCCACCTGAGTACAAACCTGGCGACCCTTCGTACATTCCACCAGATTCAGTGTTGTATCGAGCCATGAACTTCCCCTTCTTTTCAGCCCTGAATGCGAGGGACAGAGCATTCAGAGCTGCCGAGATTCCGGCAGGTAATGGACATGGAAACGCTCGTTCAGTCGCTCGTATATCAGCTGCTGTCGCCTGTGGGGGCGAACTTGATGATGTCCATCTATTAGGTTTGCCGACCATTGAGAAAGCACTAGAAGAGCAGTACTATGGACAACCCCAGTCCTGGCCATCACCCGTGAGGTTTGGCCTCGGTTTTGGACTTACTAGCAAGGAGATACCGATTGGTCCGAATCCTCGGATTTTATACTGGGGTGGATACGGTGGTTCAGTGGTGGTAATGGACATCGATGCCAAACTCAGTTGTTCTTACGTGATGAATAAGATGGGCAGTACTCCGAATCTACGCATCGTTCCCATCATTGGTGCCCTGTATGCTGCTCTCTGACTAGAGTCCATTGTTTAGTCGGGCACAAGGAGATACTGGGGGCTTAAATAGATACCACAACCTCATCGCGTGAGGTAATATTATCTTTCTTGGCTGAATGTCTCTAAAAACCCGCCAAACTAGAAATTCGAACAGTTGGTCAACACTATGGCCGAATGTCAGCTTAAGAGTTCTGTGTATTAACCTACGTGCCCCCCCACATCTGAGCCTGGCTCCCCGCCTAGGACTCGAACCTACAACCTAACGGTTAACAGCTAATAATTTTTTCGTTGCTTTCGGTGAATTATCGCTATCCAACATTTCATCTTTCTGTGTAGTTGCCTACTCCGTCCCCGATTAACCTCTCTTGTACTGGTTAAATTTGAAAGGCTGCACCTTCGCTGGTTCTACAAGATTGTCACCTTCAGCGTTCTCAAATTACGCCTGCGTTGACACCTTCTGTTACTCTCGAATTACCTTTCGCAGGGGAATGTTTTCTGTTACTCTCAAATCAAGTTTGAAAAGTATTACTTTCTACACTCTCATTTTGCTTTCACAAAGAACTACCGTCTGGTACTCTCACATTGAGTTTGCTGAGTAATACTTTCTGCACTCTCGATTAACTTTTATAGAGTACTACTTTCAGTACTCTCAATTTGACTTCGCAGAGCACTAACTTCTGGTACTCTCACATTGAGTTTGCTGAGTAATACCTTCTGCACTCTCGATTTACTTTCGCAGGGTATAGTCGCAGAGCAGGGTTGCAGAGTCCATAGAAACGCCTTCGCAAGGCAGGTTACAGAACATAATCTCCGAACCCACACAAATACCTTCATAGAGCAATGACTTCTGTACCTTCGAAACAGCTTCTATAATGGTTAACGATAGTACCTCACAGCAGCTTCTAGAGGATGTGTTCTGCACCTTCAATACGGATTCAAGAGGGGCTGTCTATGGTTACTCTCAAAATGACTTCAACAGATAGTATGGCGAAGCCGCTGTATATCGAAACTTAACTACATTAACTTGAGTATTTTGTTTATTTACCAACCAAACAAATACTGCTTCAGGAAGAGACTGATTCTGCTCAATCTCCCCGTCCAACAATTGCTTATATTGTGCAATTTGATATTGTGGTGGAGCTGCTGTACCCTGTCTCTCTTTACGATATATGAGATGTTTTAAATACTTGGCAATATCCATCACTTAATTTTAAAAACTAAGCTCTTAGGTGGCTCTATGATTTTGGATATATCGAAAAATAATGGGTATTATCATACCTGTTTTGAATTAATGTATACTTCAGATAGATTATTGGAGGTGAATTTATGAAAAATCCGAACAATCACAACCGGTTAATTACCGGTTCCTTAGAAAACCAATGTCATATCATCGCAGAGGTCACTGGTTCAAATCCAGTACCGCCCACCATAGTGTACAATAGGCAGAATCTCCAATCTCTCCACATTGAGTCCATCCTGTGTTAAACGTGGGGTGTAGACAATCGGAGAGCAATCCTTGCAGTTCGGCTTTCCGCTACCTAATGGTGCCCTACCGTACCCTGTTCCACCGTAGCCCGAAAGGATTGGAGATGACGGTAGTCTTCTGATGTGCCTGATTCCGATAGCACCGGCTGTCGTTGGAGAATTTGCTGGGACAGTTCATAATGCCGCCGGACTTGATTATCCCAGGAGTATTCCTCAGCATAGTCCAGGGCTTTTTCCGAAATGTCTTCGGAGAGTTCCGGGTTTATTATGAGGCTTTTCATTTTAACCATTAGCCTGGCTAAATCGGTATCAATGATAGCCCCAGCGTCTTTCAGGGTCTCACCGACGCCCTCGATGTCGCGACTGGCGATAACAGCTCCGGCGCCTAATGCGTGGGCAAGGACGCCGCTCTGAGTACATTCCACCGGCCAGTAGAAATTCATATCAAAAGCACGCTGGGCTACCGGCAACATCGCCTGAGGCAGCCAGACTTTCAACAGGAAGTTAGGCTTGCCATCCTGCGCTTTTTGTAGTCGGGCGGCATATTCTTCCTGGTATTTATCACGGGGGGTACCAATCCGCAGTGCCGCTATTCTTTTTTGTGGGACTACTCTATCAAGGCTATTCCTGACAGTGTAGAGAAGTTCCGAGCCTTTTGCCGGCGAGAGGAAGCCCGTTTGACCGAGAACGATTGTTTCCGGGTCAAGGAGAATACGCTGCTCGTGCAGTCGTTCTCTGGTTCTTGAGTCAAGGTCAGAATCGTAGAGCAGATAGTCGTTCAATTTTTCCTTGGCTTCGCGGCGTGCCAGGCGGCTTACCTCCGGATAGTGGTGTATGCCGTGCTTGACGACGTGTATCTTATCGATATATTCAGGGAACGCGGCGGCTACCGCACCATATACTCCCCGGCTGAAGACGGTAATGCCATCAACATAGGGTAGCAGCGTACGGAGAAAGTCAAATTGTTCCTTGCGTAGTCCGTACCTGGTCTCAGTACTCTGGAAGTGCAGGGTATGAAAAGTTACCACCGCCGGTATATCCAGCCCCTTAAGCATGTTAACGAACAGCGCATTGTGTGGCCAGATACCGAATTCGTGTTGAAACCAGACAACGGAGTCCCGTGTATCTACGCCGAGTATATCAAGTCCCTGCTGAATAACTGCAGAGCCGTAGCTGTGCCGGTCGGGTATGCCGTACCAGACCGGACCTTTCTGTGGCGTACCATTGCTGACCAGTGGTCCGCCATATGCACTCAGATTGAAGGACAGTACCCCCCACCTGGCGCCAGGGCTTTTTCGGGTGAGGAACTCCGTGTAATCACCTATTCCGCACATGATGGGCTTGTACGGTCCTGCAAAACAAATAGATGTCATTGCTATTTTCCTTTCTTCAGTTGGTAGTGAACAGACTTATCTTGCTTTTAGAACCAAACATCAAGCGCAGCATCTGTTTCACCGTAATCTCTTATCCAGTCGAGAAG
>SMTZ1_10013048_pt1 | contig 11338 bp, 10 predicted proteins | sample DeeMarSWOR136_30_FD_25667 | JGI IMG/M metagenome (IMG submission 25667)
GGGTGCCTTGAAATGCTCAAGTCAGGAACAACCTGCTTTTTTGACCTGTATTTTTTTGAAGAATCAACTTTTAAGGCGGTTGAAAAATCAGGGATGCGCGGGTTTCTATCGCAGGGAATACTTGATTTTCCGACTCCTGAATATGAAGCAGGAGAAGCCATCAGAACAGCGAAAAAATTTATTGAAAAATTCAAGGGGAAAAATGAAAGAATCAGGCCCGCGCTCGGACCTCATGCCCCGCACACATGCAGCAGCGAAACACTGATTGCGGTAAGAAATCTTGCAAACAGGTATAATTTAAAAATTAATATTCATATTTCGGAAACACGAGATGAAGTTAAAAGGATAATTGAAAAAACCGGGATGAGACCTGTTGAATATTTAAATGAAATCGGTTTTTTAGGAGATGATGTAACTGCTGCACACTGTGTATGGCTGAATGATAATGAAATTAAAATTTTAAAGGAAAGGGGGGTTTGCGTTTCTCACAACCAGGTAAGCAATATGAAACTGGCATCAGGCATTGCCCCTATTACAAAAATGATTGATGCGGGAGTAAATATAACCCTCGGAACCGACGGGTGCGCGTCAAACAACAATCTTGATATGTTTGAGGAAATGAAGACAGCAGCACTGCTGCATAAGGTAAGTAATTTAGACCCGACAAAAATGCCTGCAAAAAAAGTTGTTGAAATGGCAACCACAAATGCTTACCAGGCGCTTGATTTGAACTGCGGGATTGAAGAAGGAAAACTTGCCGATTTAATTTTAATTGATTTAAAGAAGCCGCATTTAACGCCCATGTATAATTTCAATTCGCATGTTGTTTATTCTGCAAAGGGAAGTGATGTTGACACGGTAATTGTCGGGGGAGAAATTTTAATGGAGAACCGTGAAGTTAAAACGCTTGACGAGGAGGAAATTTTAGAGAAAGCGAAAGAGATTGTCAAGTGATCGGGGAAACTAATTTTGTTGAAATTTTATTTTTTGGGAAATGTTGAATTAAAATTTTAATTAAATTCCCGAAATTTTCCCGGTATTTTGGAATTTTTATTTATATTCTAAAAAACTAAATATATAACAGATATAGAACATGGAACCTGCTTATGCTAAAGTTGGCTCAAAAGGGGAATTGTATCTGCCGAAGAAGATTAGAAAAAAACTTGGTTTTGAGCCAAATAAAAGGATTGTTTATCGTATGATAAAAAACAAATTAGAAGTAGAAAAAGTACCTGATGTAGTTGAGTTGCTGAAAAAACCAAAATTCGCATCCGTAACTCCTGATGAGTTTGAAGATTGGTCCGAAAAATGGCAAAATGAAATATTCGGAAAAGAAAGAGAAAAAAAGAAAAAATGATTTTACTTGATACTACTTATATCCTGCCGCTGTACGGTATTGACATAAAAATCCCTGGTTTTGAGTCTGGTTTTGAGGAAATACTTTCAAGTTCAGAAAAACCCGGAATTTCATCAATCTCTGTTCTTGAAGCAAAGGGAAAACTCACAAAATTTTTTAATACAAAAGAAGGACTGAAAAGATATAAAAGCGGATTTATCGCAATAACAGAAAGTTTGCGATTTAAAATTTTTGATTTCGTTGACAGGGAAATTGATAAGAATTCTACAAAAATTTTCCTCTACGGGCATAGAGACATTTTTGACTGCATAATTGCCGCAACAGCACTTAAACATGCAGACCTGCTTGTTACGGAAGATATTCCTCTTAAAAAGATTATGAATAAATTGTTTCCGGATTTTAAAGTTCTTGAATGGAGTGAATTTGCAGGAGAATATTGAATTAATTCATGTTTCAAAAAATTTCAATTAAATTTTCTTAATAACCAATTTAATAATTTATAATTTCAAATAGATTGGATATGCTGTAAAATACTACCCATAACTTATAATTACTTTTAATTTATTAATTTTAATTCCCAATATATTAATGGGTACTGGAAACTGCACAAAAATTATAGGTGCTTGCCAAAAAAATTCAAAACTATAAATCATGATAAAAAAAGCCGGTGTTATACTGCTTATTTGTGTAGTAATAGCTTTGTTTTTTGGTATGATAGGACTGGGTCTGATGCTAATTAAATAATACACAAGGTAAAGTTTAAGTTAAGTAGTAATGAGAGCGCAAGTTAAGCGCAGGGTTGATTTTCGGAAACGGTAAAACGCAATAAAACGGATTTGGGAACAGCGGTAGCTTGAAAGCAAGGACTCTATAGATGCTCATCAGATTTTTTTACCAATCGCATCCTTGAGTGCTTTTTTATGGATTTCTGCCGCCGCATGTATCGTACCCAGCGGACCCCCTGAACCCCTGCATGCATGCTGTGTTAAAAGCCCGACCTTGGACAATGCTTCATCAATTTTTAGTCCTTTCAATTTATCTGCAAGAAAATAAGAAGCGCCGCAGGGAGAACTTTTGGTTACGGTAATATTTTTAATAATTCCGTTATCTTTGTCAATTTCAACTTCAAATTCGGGAATACCGAATTCTTCTGAAATGTCTGCCGCACAAAAACACTTCGGGGATACGACTTTTTTAACACCCGCCAGTGCATAAACAATATCTTTGTGTCCCGAATAATCGCAGATGACATCCGCATCAAAAATCTCTCGCGGAATTTTCTTTTTAAATATTTCAATATCGTCAATTATTGCCGGCAGGTTTTCAGGGATGAATTGTAACATAAATTCTGTCTGCTTCCCGTGTTTTTTAATTGTTTCAATAAATTTATTTGCGCATGCTGCACTGCCTATAATTGCAACTTTCGTCATTCTCCGGCTAAATTCCCCCGATAATTTATCGCGAGGTATATATAATTATATTGTAAATTAATTAATTATTGCAAAATTATGATTGTTTTTTGTTTTTTCAAATAAGATAAATTTTAGTATATTATGCAAAGTACTGTGGAGGGGGAAATAAAAAATTTAACCAGGGCATTAAATGGTTTAAAAGATACCGACCCTTTTGTGGTATCGGGTGCAATCCGGCAAATCGGGGACATGAAGCATAAAATCCCTGTCAATTTCCAGGGGAAGGTCATCCTTATGATTCTTAAACTAAGCGGCGATGCAAACCAGATGGTGCGTTTGCATGCCGCAATAGAACTCGGCATGTTAAAAAACATCACGCCGACAGATATGCATGCTGCGGTTGTAAGAAGATTGCTTGAACTGTCAGAAGATGCCGAATGGGGGGTTCGCAGCCATTCTGTTATTGCTCTCGGTAGATTAAAATATAATATTCCTTACGCACTGAGAGCAAGAGTCATAAAAAGAGTTTTTAACTTAACAAGGGACAATAATTCCGAAGTGCGCGGTTTTGCGTCTATTGCCATTGGAAATTTAAAATATCTTATCCCGAGAAAGATGCGGGGAAAAGTTGTTAAAGAACTTTTAAACATGAGCCGGGAGAAGGATTTAAAAAAACCTGTAATAGATTCCATTGGAAATTTAATTGATATTATCCCGCAGTATCGCAGGAAAGAAATTGTTAAACGATTACAGGAATTAATGCACGACGATGAATTTATTGCAGCAACTGCCTCTAAAACCCTGGGAGATATCGGTAAAAAAATCCCGCTCAATATGAGGAGAGGGGTTACAAAAGAGTTAATGAAATTAACAGAGGAACAGGATGAAACTATTAAATGCGCGGTAGTTCTGACTGTTGGAAATTTAAATGAAATTATCCCTTCCGATATGCAAAAAAAAGTTGTTGACAGGCTGCTTGAACTGACAAGGGAATTTGACATTGAAAGAAAATTAAATTCGGTTGAAGTAAGGATTGCTGCAATAACCGCGATTGGTATTTTACACGCGGCAATTCCCGATGACATGAAAAAGTATATAACCGGGAGATTATTGAACTTAACGGCTGATAAAAACTGGAGGATTAGAAGTTCTTCTGTGCAATCTCTCGGGATGTTAAAGGATTATGACTACAAAAATATCAACAATGCACTTGACAGGTTACTTAAATTAATGGATGATTCTGACTGGCATGTGAAATCGGCTGTCTTGCATGCGATGGGAAATATCGGGGAAGCAATTCCAAGATACAGGCAAAATAAAAAAGCTATTGAAAAAATACTGGAATTAACTCACGAGCATAATCTTAATGTTAAAATTCCGGCAACCGTTGCACTTGGAAAATTAAAAAGCATTATTCCAAGGGAATGCAGGGAAGAAGTCACACAAAGAGTACTTGATATGAGCGCAGATGAGGGTCTTAATGTAAGCGGCTCTGCCGTCTGGGCAATAGGCGAATTGTGCGAGGTAATCCCGAAAAGCATCCAGGAGGATGTAGTCGTGAAATTATTGGAAATAGGTAAAAGGGGCGGCTGGGAATTCGGGCGCCCTGTTGCCGAAGCACTGGGGAAATTAAAAAATATTATTCCTCGCGAAATAGGCGAAAAAGTTATAAAGTCATTATTGAAATTATCCTGCGACAGCGACTGGGGAGTTAGAAGACCTGCTGCATGGTCGTTGGGTGAGTTAAAACTGATTATGCCGAAAGACATGAACCTGAAGGTTTTAAATCAACTCCTGTTACTTTCCGATGACATGGTTTCGGGGGTAAGGGCAAGAGCAGTATATTCCCTTGGAAAACTTGGTTCAATTATTCCCGCGGATATGCATGAAAAAATAATAATAAAAATTCTTTTCCTTGCCAAAGACCCGGACTGGATTGTAAGGAGAGCATCGGCGGAATCTCTTGGAAATTTAAAAATTATAATTAAAAAGGACATGAAAACAGATGTTGTAAATACTGTTGTTGATTTAAGCGAGGATCCCATGTGGGGGGTAAAAGAGAAAGGCATTCATTCACTTGTTTTACTTGATGAAATTGTCCCCGATAATATAATGGAAAGAACTATCGCTAAATTATTGGGATTAACAGGGGATGATAACGATATTGTAAAAGTTATGTCTGTCCAGTCGCTTGGAAAAATCGGAAAAAGAATTCAAAAGGATAAGCAGGTCCATACCTTTGAAAAAATCATTGAATTATCTTACGATTTTGAGTGGAATGTCCGCAGGGTCTGTGCTTTAACAATCGGGGAATTAACAAAAAAATTTAAAAATATTCCCGAAGAGCAAAGAACAGAGATAATTGAAAGAATGCTGAACCTTTGCGGTGATCGGGACTGGAGCGTGCGGGATGCGTCGGCAAGGGCAATCGGGGGCATGGGCGTTGTTATACCAAAACCCCTGTCTGAAAAAGTTATAAGTAAATTGATGGAATTGACCGTTGATTTTGACCCGAGTGTAAGGGATTCTGCGTTCAGGTCAATCAAGAGGTTGAAATTTATCATTCCTGCGAGCATGAAAGAAGAAGTTGATAATGCACTGGAATTTTATGAATAATTTTTTAAATTCAATTTTATTTTAATTTTCAAATTTAATTTATTAAATGGAATTCATTGAAATCTTTCTTGAACCTTACGGGCTGGGACCGTTCACGAAAATAATTGTTGCAGCAATCATAATCCTTGCATCGGTTATCGCGGCAAAAATCGTATTTTATCTTATTGAAAGATGGTTCACAAAACTTGCGTCAAGAACGAAAACGGAAATTGACGATAAAATTTTGGAAATATTAAGAAAGCCGCTTTATTATATAATTATTTTAATAGGCGTTCAACTCGCATTAGGATACCTGCTTGTGAGTTACACGCCTTACGGCGATTATGTTTCAATGTCTATAAAAATCGTTTTAGTTTTGGTTGCGGCTTATCTCATATCAAATATTATAACTATTATAATTAATGACTTCGGGAAAAAGATTTCGGAAAAAACAGAGTCAACGCTTGATGATGAAGCACTGCCGTTTATCGTGAAGTTAATTAACATAGCAATTTACCTGTTTGCAATATCAATAGTACTGGATACATTAAACATTAATATCACCCCGTTGATAGCAGGTCTTGGAATTATTGGTTTTGCCCTGGGCTTCGGTGCAAAGGATGTAGTTGCAAATATCTTAGCCGGTTTTTTCATCTTGCTTGACAGACCATTCATAAGGGGTGAGCGAATTGAAGTAAGCGGCAACTCGGGCGATGTTTTTGACATAGGGCTGAGGACAACAAAAATAAAGACGCCGACAAATGAAATCGTGATAATCCCGAATTCCGATATTGTTTCAAGTGCGGTTAGAAATTATGCTCTCCCTGAGATGAGAGTTAAACTGATCGCGGACTACGGTGTTGCTTACGGCAGCGATATTGAGAAGGTAAAGAAAATTATTCTTGATGTTGCAAAGGAGTCAAAGAGCGTGCTTGAAGACCCCGCGCCGGAAGTGTATTTTCTTGAGTTCGGCGATTCCTCACTTAATTTTAAACTGGTCTGCTGGATGCCGGACTTCAGGAGTTACGGCGTCAGAGATGAATTGAACACTAAAATCAGCGAGAGATTTGCAAAAGAAGGAATTGAAATCCCGTTTCCGACGAGAACTGTTTATCTTGAAAAGGAATAATAAAATTTTTAAACCGGGCTTTTTAGAGACAACTGACATCATTTGCTCGTTTTCTTGTTTAAAAATCTAAAATATTAAAAAATAGGCATCGGTTTTTCAAACCTCGTGATATTTTTTATTGCAAATCATTATACTTCATATTACAATAAAAAATGCTCTACATAATCGGTCTCGGTCTCTATGACGAAAAAGACATAACTCTCAGGGGCATGCAAGCCCTGAAAAATTGTAAAAAAATTTATGCGGAATTTTACACAAATTTATGGCACGGGAACATTGAGAATCTTGAAAAAATGAGTGGAAATAAAATTAAAATTTTAAACAGAACAGGAATTGAAGAAGCACCTGAAGAATTCTTAAATTTTGCAAAAACAGAGGATGCTGTACTTCTTATCCCCGGCGACCCGCTCGCTGCGACAACCCACATTGACCTTGTTTTGAGAGCGGAAAAACAGGGAATTCCTGTAAAAATTATTCATTCATCTTCAATATTTTCGGCAGTCGGCGAGACAGGAATGCAGATTTACAAGTTCGGGAAAACAACATCAATCGTTTTTCCCGAAAAAAATTATTTCCCCGAGTCACCTTATGATGCCCTGCGGAATAATTTAAAAATGAATTTGCATACATTGTGCCTTCTTGATGTGAAATATGACGAAAGCAGGTACATGACCGTTAATAATGGAATTGAAATTCTGCTGCAAATTGAAAAAAAGCGGGCGGCAGGAATTTTTACAGAAAAAACATTATGTGTCGGCTGTGCGCGGCTCGGAGGAGAGGAAGAGATAAAATACGGGACAGCAAAAGAATTAATGAGACACGACTTTGGAGCGCCGCCGCAGGTTTTGATTGTTCCCGCTAAACTTCATTTCGTTGAGGAAGAGGCGCTTTTAAGATATAAAATTCAATAAATTTTTTATTTAATTTTTGAGTTAATAAATGTTTAAATTCTAAAGGCGCCCGCAGTCAATTTCGTATAACGGAATGGCAGATATGCAAAGTTGCCCGCATCTGATATTCTTGTTATGCAGGCAATTTTGAGGGAGCGATAGGTGGAATCGCATACCTGCTTATTATATAATGTATGGCGCAGGCGATAATTTCCGGTTTTTGTAATAGTTACTTTAATTTTTGTTTTAAAAAAGCAGTTATAATATCTGTAAATGTAAGCATCCCTATTATCTTTTTGTTTTCAAACACAACCATATTTCGTATATTTTTATCAAGCATTACACCCAGGGTATGAATAACATCTTTGTCAGGAGACACATATATTAATTCTTCAGACATAACATCCCCAACAAGTGTTTCATAAGGACTGCGACTCTCAGTGATTGTTTTTACTATATCATAAGTTGTGATTATTCCTGAAACTTTCTGATTTTTGCCTGAAACTACAAGCAGGGAATGAACTTCATTCTTGCGCATTTTTTCTGCTGCATTATAAATTGATGTATCCGGATTTATAATCAGGAGTTCTCCGATTTGAGTTTCATTCATTACATCCTTTGCTTTAAGATTTTTCATGTTAAATTTTTGATGTTTAATCATTATAATTTACGATATTAGATTAAACAATGGAAAAAATCAAAAAGTCTACTTCCACGAATTGCAAATCAAATTAGAGATGTTCTCAATAACTTCATTTCTTGCCAGGGGAATTGGTTTTACTCCATTAATGGTTTTTACATTCGCATCTCCAAACGAGCCCTTTAAATATTGTTTTAGAATCAACAACACCTTCTTTAAGCACCCCGATTGGACCGCCTATTGTCCCTCCAATAGTTCCGGCAATCGTTCCTGCAATGGTTCCCTTAATCTTTTTTCCTTTCTTACCTTTACCTTTCTTCTTTTTATTCATTCTGATTTCAATTGCTCTTTTAATCAACCTGTCAAGTGAAACATCAACAGGCGTATCAAAATAAAGCACTAAATCCGGTTCAATTGTAAAATCATACCTGTTTTTAACCCATTCTTTATTAAGTCCAAGTGTTGTATCTCTTACAATACCTGTATAATAATACCTGTCACAGAGAACTATTTTACCAGTTCTTAGCGCAGGATTAATTTCATTTTCAATCCGGTATGCAAGATCAGCGGCATTTGCAAGGGAAAACGCCTCCGGAACAAGATCAACGCCTTTTGCCTGAAGATTCTCAAGGTAACTGCCAATGAGTTTTGATCCCCTCCACGAAGTTATAACAGCAGGGTAATTCTGCTTATCGCACCATTTTTTTACTTCATTTAATTGAGTTGTCTTTCCAGAACCGTCAACGCCCTCAAAGACGATTAGAAGTCCTCTTTTTTGAGTTTTTAATCCTTCATGAATACTTTTCGCGCATTCATCCACAATTTTAGTATCAATTTCCATTTTTAATTTTATCTTTTTGATTTGTTATTATTTTATGTTTTATTTATTTTTATTTTACCTGTTAAAATGCCACCTTATACTTCTTTTTAAAGAATTCTTTAACCAATTCTCTTGTTTTTGGCGAAACCAATGGGATCGGACCCGTTCCGTCAATTCTTGTCAGATTATTGCTTTTATCTGCTGCAATAGCCCTGTAGAGTTCTATCTGTTTCGTCTCAAACAATTTGAAGTTCTCCCGGCGGTCATCTCCAAGCCCCAGGTCGGTTCCTGATTCATAATACTTTGGTTTTGCACCTGCCCTCTGGAGTGCTATTTCCGGCGGAACATCAAAGTAGAATGCTAAATCAGGAGCAGGGGCATTTTTATATAATTCCTTAACCCATTCCGGGTTCATTCCTCTTGCAACATCCCTTACAAGGGGCGTGTAATAATACCTGTCACAAAGAACGATTTGTCCGATCTTTAACGCAGGAATAATTATCTTTTTCACCCTCTGGTAAAAGTCTGCCGCGTGCAGAAGACTGAACACATAGGGATTTATATATATGTCATTTCGCCACATCTTTTTGAATAATGGTTTTAATTCCCGTGATGATTTCCAGTCCGTGTATGCAATTGAAAATCCATTAGATTCAAGCCATTTGCCAACCAGCTCCATTTGTGTGCTTTTTCCAGATCCATCAACACCTTCAACAATTATTAATTTTTATTGATTTATTGTTTGTTTTATTTTTGTTTTTAAATTTTATTTTTGATTTATTATTTATTATTCTTTTTAGTACCTTATTTAATAATTAAAAGAACATATATAAAAACCCAAAAAAGATTATGGGTGTTCTATGAATTAAGAACATAGATAGTTTATATACCTAAAATAATAATATTTATATTTTATGGACTATGTCATAAGGTAATTTAAAAATGAAAACTGAAAACTGAAAAATTAAACAAGTATGTCAAACATCAAACGAAACCGTAAAACGAAAATAATCTGCACCATCGGACCCGCATCAGATTCCGGGGAAATGGTTGAGAAACTCGTGAATGAGGGAATGGACGGTGTGAGGATAAATTTCTCGCACGGCATCCGGGAAGATCAGATCACAAAGATAGATCTGGTGAAGGAAGTCGGTGAAAAAATAGGGGTCAAGATTCCGATCATATTGGACACCCAGGGACCGGAAATACGACTTGGGAGAGTGGATGGTGTTGTGAGATTGGAAAACGACCAAAAAATCACACTTACAACACAGGATGTCCTCGGAACTAAACAGCGGTTGTCTATGAATTACCCGCACCTTACAAAGTACACTAAACCCGGGGATATGATTTATATAAAAGATGGTGTAATCGAGCTTGAGGTATTGGATATCGGGGTAGAAGAGATCATCTGCAAAATAATAAGCGGCGGAAGGATTTCAAGCAGAAAGAATGTTGCGATACCAAGTGCGGAAAAATCCGAGTACTTTGAACTAACTGAAAAAGATCAGGCAGATATAATAGCAGGTGTTGCTCACCGCGTAGATATAATTGCTCAGTCATTTGTTCGCAATGCAGAAGATATACGCGCTATGCGGGAATTAATCGGTAAATGCAATGACGGCAAAAAAGTAAAAGTTTTCGCGAAAATCGAGACAAACGATGCCGTAAGAAATATTAAATCAATAATAAAGGCATCTGACGGGGTGATAGTCGCCCGCGGAGACCTGGGCGTCCAGGTCCCGATAGAAAACCTGCCAATCCTCCAGAAATTAATTGTGCGCAAATGTAATAATATGGGCAAACCTGTCGCGGTTGCCACCCACCTTCTTGAGTCCATGACGGAAAACCCTCGCCCTACGCGAGCCGAAGTAACAGATGTTTCAAATGCCGTTTTGGACGGTGCAGATTATCTGTGGCTGTCCGGGGAGACGGCAACCGGGAAATATCCCCTCAAAACAGTGAATATGATGAACAAGATAATAAAAAGAGCGGAGAGCTCAACCGAACAACTCCTGGCTCTGGCAAGTAAAAAATATGATTCTCGCACAGGTATATGAAAGCAGGAATAAATCAGGGGATGTATAAATTTAAAATAAATTCATAAAAATAAAATAAAATGAAATGAAAACTGAAAGTAAAAATTCAAGCACCGCACAGCTTCGCGACACGATAAAGAAAATAAATGCGATATCCACAGGAACCAATGAAAAATTTATGATAATTCACGCGCTCAGGGGCGGCGAGAAATCTTATACAAATATACAACAAATTTTCCCAACAACCAACAAATCCACTATATATAAATACTTAAACGACCTCTTTTTGGCGGAAATTATAAAAAAACGAGTTGCAAGAATACCCGGAAAGAGACCGCTTTCCTATTACTCGCTTTCTTTTTTATCCATTAATCTAAGTCCTGCAACGATCTCAAAAATTCTGGGTTATGCAAACGGATGTGAAGACACAAACGACACCAAAAATGTCCTGCTCAT
>SMTZ1_10019435_pt1 | contig 11338 bp, 10 predicted proteins | sample DeeMarSWOR136_30_FD_25667 | JGI IMG/M metagenome (IMG submission 25667)
TGCATTGAGTGCCTCCAAACCAGTACATAAATTTATGCTAATTTAACATACTGGATTTTAGTTTAGTCATTATGAGTGGCCTTGTCAAAGTTGAAAGATTAGCAGGATTTTATATAAGAAAAGTTACTGGCATAAGTCGAATCTGGTAGAGCATATAACGGGCCGTCGTCATCACTTGTGGAACAGCTTTTTGAACATGCTTAGGCGTTTGAGAAGCGTACGGTATATATCACAACGCGACTTTAATACCTCCGCCTCCTCGAAGAGTCCCAGTTTCCCCTCACTGCGGCCATATCGTTTCTTGAGATAGGTCTGTACAACGGTATCAACGGCTTTTGCCTGCTGAGGAAAAGCCGAACCGAGCTCAGCGGCATATTCCAGGGGTGTCTGGTGAGGTTTGGGGCCCAGTTTGAGAAGGGAGGTAAGGGCACTCATTTTAGCATATTCAGTGGCTGCGCAGTCTGACCTGTTGACATGCCAGAGCCAGCGATAGAAGTTTGACCTGAAAGCGAGTACCGGCGATATTAATACCATAGCGGCAGCAACGCCAATGATAATATATAGAAGGGTCGTTCCTAAAACATCGGCAAAAGGCCAGCGCCGGTTTTTAAACGTTATAGCAGTACTTGCTTCATCTGTTCCGGAGTAAATCTGTCCATATAAGGCGGCCAGCATCTGCCAATCCACCCACGCATCCTGTTGTCGCCACTCTCCAATGATTTGGTCGGCTACCCATGGTGTTTCTATTCCTACCTCGCTCTCGGCACTGGGTGTTACCTCCAGGTCCACCCAGCCATAGCCCTGAAAATAGGCCTGAGGCCAGGTATGATAGTGTTTGTCCCGAAGGATGTATCTTCCGGTATCGGCATCCCGTTCACCGGGAAGGTAGCCGACAACCAGTCTTGACGGAATATCAACGGAGCGGAGCATTACCACCATGGCTGAGGCATAATGGAGGCAATAACCCGACTTCTGGGTAAACAGGAAATGCTCCACGCCGTCAGTACCTTGAGGTGGAGCTTCAATTTCTTCTTCATAAGGAATCTTGGATAGATAGTCATCTATCGCAACTATCTTATCATAGGGTGTTTTTGCTTCATTAACTAAGTCTTTACTAAGTTGCCTGACACTTTCAGGAAAATCAGGGGGCAACTGGAGGTAATCATCCTCTAAATATTTCGGATAGCCCGTACCAGCCCTAGATAAGCTTTCTGGTGACGTTGAAGAGATTATCGAGGTAACTGTATAACGCTCATCAGGTCTGAGCAGACGCGGTGTGGTTACGGCGAAAACTTCTCCTTCGCTCTTATGCAACAAGACAGTTGTATCAGAAGATATGAACCTGCCGGCAGTCAGCAAGACATCCGTCCTCAAATACGTTGCTACTGTATAGGTTATCTTATCACGCTCTATAAAGGCACCAGGGTCAGACCACCTCACATTTTTTTCCAGCAGATAACGGTCGGTCGCACTATTCGTCCAGCCTTGAGTTGTATACGTATCATATACATGTACCCGCCAGTAAGAGGGGCGGTCGGTATTAACTACGAAATGAATCTGGTCGCCATCGTGCCACTCTTCGTCAAAAAACAGGTCGCGGCGCGTACTACTGGTATTTAAAGGCTGCTTTGCCGGTATTGCACCGAAGAAGTTAATCGGAGATTCCTCGATATCATGTTTCCAGAGTATCTTGGTGGCTATTGCTGTCTGGAGTTGTGGAGTTCGTATTTCCGGTGTTACCCAGGCAATGGAAACTGCCAGTATACCGAGACAGACTAATGAAACCGCAAAGTAGAGCAGACCCCGTCCGGGATAACCTGTGCTACCTTCCATTGTGTAATGCTGCTTGGTTATACGGGTCATGGTAATCAGGAGCATAGCAACGATGAAGTAGAAACCGAAGAAGAAATAGTACCTTCCGGGGAGGTTACTGAGGTTTACCAGGATAACGGTAGCACCCAGTGAAGCGCCCACCCAGGCATTTTTTCTTCGTAAGAGGAACCATGTCGCTACGTAGCCCATTACCCAGGTTAGAAAAGCGAGAAACACAGCGAAGTACAGGATTGCCTCGCCGGGAGCTACCACAATTGTTGCCTGCCACCATGTTAGGAGGATACCGATGACCAGCGCCAGGAAATGCGCTACTATGCCGGGGAGACGGCTCCTGACCAGCAACCAGGCAGCAAGCATGGCAAGGACAAGAACGAGTGTTAGCGACGGCTGGGGTGTAATCCATCGTGCCTGCTCGATAGAGAGCACGGCAATCTCAAGAACAAGGAAAAGCAGGACAATATTCAGCCACCGGTGCCAGTTACTCAGTCGGGACTTCAAGCCTGTCCATGATATTACTTTGGTTTGCGGCTTTTCTGATTGATATGGTAGCTTCTCCTGTTTTTGGTTATTGCTGGTCACTTTGATACTCTATCTCTAATGTATGGTATATTCGAAGAAAGCAATCGGCTGTCAAGCGCTCTCGCTATATCCACACCGCGTCTGACGACATGGGCCTGGAGACCACTCGAAATAAGGCTGTTTGCAGTCGTTGCAGCGTTGATGTTACCTCCGAAGCTGAGGGAATCAAGTAAGATGGCGGTGACTATGGCACCGCGGTCGGCGATACGGCGAAGCAGCGTGGCTATCCCCTGGTTGTCCGAAGGTGTTATAACGATAATGGCAGAGCCTGCATCAAAGCGCCCTGTCTGGGAAGTAAGCAGGGTATCGATTGCCACATTACCAGTTGCTTTCAGCAGCGCGAGGGCTTCCATAATATGATGCCTTTGCTGGTCTCCGACCTCAGGTAGAAAGAGATAAGGTCGGTCACCCGAGGCGATCAATCCCACACTTTTACCGCTGCTAAGGTACTTTTCAGCCAGTGAGGCGGCTACCACGATACCGTATTCCTCGGTCGTCTCATCTCCCTCTCCCGATTGAGAAGCCCGATGCATATCGAGGACAATCCAGATGCTTTTAAAAGCGTAGTGGGAGCGGTCAGGGTCGTAATCCCTGACCATGAGTACACCGGTATGGGCGGTGGTATGCCAGTGGATGTGGCGGAGGCTGTCACCGCTGGTGTATTCTCGTACGCGGGCGGCGTTGGGGCCGACCTCGCTTGATAACCAGCGGCGCAGTCCCATCGCTGGTTCCTGGCGGGGTAAGACCTGGAAGAAGGGCAGGTCCACTATCCGCGGATAGACGAGGATTTTCTGGGGTTCACCAAATCCACGGTATCGGGGAAAGAACCCCAGAGGGTCGGTGATTTTGGCATTTAGAATTCCCAGACTGTACTGCCCCCGGCGCTGACAGAAAATCCTGGTGCGCCAGCTATGTGAATCCCGTCGAAAAAGACTGAAAGCCAGCGCGTTATGATAGCCGGGTAAATCGGTATCTTCACGCAGTTCAATCAAACTAGTGGGTAACCTGCCATGATTGGAAACGGTGAATTCCTCTTCAAAGTACTTACCAACCTGGCAGCGGTCGGGCAATATTTTGACCTTGCCATCAATACCGTGGATACTCAGGCGCTGCCATAGATAGCTGAATAACAGTATAACAACTAGAAATATAAGGAAACGCCACAGCAGGGTAAAGCCGCCGGCCAAGGTCACAGCCAGGATAGCAAGCAGTAGAATTATAAGAAAGAATCGACTTTTCATAACTATTTAATCGAAAAAATAGAACCTTTCGATAACATCGTATCAGCTCGGGTTCTTATCGACCGGGCAGGGTGCCGGGTACGGGAACCTTTTCCAGTATCTCGGCGATATAAGCCCGGCCGTCCTTACCCTGAGATTGACCCGTCGAGGATAGTAATGCCCGATGAGCTAGGGCGGGTACGGCCAGAGCTTTGACATCATCAGGCAGGGCAAAATCGCGTTCCTGCAACAGAGCCCGTGCCTGAGCGGTACGATAAAGCGTCAACGAGCCGCGAGGTGAAGACCCGAGATAAATCGATGGATGGTTGCGCGTGGCGACGACCAGTGATACTATGTACTGCTTTACAAGGTCGTCCACATAGATATGCTTTACCATTTCCTGAAGCATCAGAACATCGGACGCTTCAACTACATGGCTGATTTCTTCAATGGGATGAATATACTGCTGTCTTTCCACTACGGCTATTTCCTCCAATGGAGAGGGGTAGCCGATATTTATACGTAATAGAAACCTGTCCAGCTGTGCCTCCGGGAGAGGAAAGGTGCCTTCGTATTCTATAGGATTCTGGGTGGCCAAAACGTGGAAAGGTGAAGGCATTTTGTGGGTGACTCCGTCAACGGTAATCTGTCTTTCTTCCATGGCTTCCAGCAGGGCCGATTGTACCTTGGGCGTGGCCCGGTTTATTTCGTCGGCCAGTACTACCTGAGCTGTTATCGGTCCGGCTCGGAACTCGAAGTCGCTAATCTTCTGGTTGTAGATTGAAACGCCAGTAATATCGCCCGGGAGCATGTCGGGCGTGAATTGAATTCGTTTGAAGCTGCAGTTTATTGATTTGGCTAGGCTCCTGGCAAGCATGGTCTTACCGATACCGGGTGCGTCCTCGATGAGCAGGTGCCCCTGACTTATCAAAGCTATTACGGCAAGCTCTATCGCTTCCCGCTTGCCAACCATGACTTTCTCTACGTTATTTATTATCTTTTCCACCAGCTCCTGGGCACTGGCTATGTTAATGTCCACTTCTTGCCTCTGTTCTGTGCATTATTTCTGTTACATATAGCGAACAACGTCACCATGCTTTAATCTAAGTATAACATAATGAAGTGGTCTCCAAAACATTAATAATATTGACGGGGAGCTTTTGACATCATAACCCAAGATAGATAAAATTCTACTGACCGGGTGGATCGATTGACATGATTAGAGGTGAAATACAGGAGGTAAGGTTAAATGACAACATTGAGGGAGTATCATAGCTGCGGGGAAGATCTTGAGAGGGCACTGCTATTAAGGACATCTCCAATAGCCGTTAAAATGTTGGAGAAGGAAGAAGATATCCCGGAGGGAGCAATCAGACCGAAAAGGGACCGCGGTTATCATCTGGCGCAGTGTCAGGTCTTTACTATAACGCGGCGGCAAAGGGTGACGATAGCAATGTTGAAAGAAGACCACTGGTGCTGGGCGCCTTTACTCGCCTACGGCCTAGTGGAAGACCCACATGACCCTTTTGTAGATGCGCATACATCTTTCCCGCGTTTTGAGTACGGGAAATATATCGGCATGGTGACCGGGCCGTTAAGTTCGGCCAATTTCGAGCCAGATATGGTATTGATATATTCCAACACCGCGCAACTGAGGGAAATGATTGGCGTGCCGAAGTTTCAGGATAAAACCCTGGTTAAGTCCGAGTTTGACCCTATCAATTCCTGTATCTATTCCATCATACCTGTTATAGAGGGAGGCCAATACAGGATTACCTTGCCTGATCCAGGCGAAGTCTCACGGGCATTCGCCGGAGACGACGAGATTATCTTCTCCGTACCAAAAGCGAAGCTGGAGGGGCTGGTGGAGGGCGTCAAACGCAGTGCCGAGATGAAGCGGAACCCGGATGATTGGTCCCATTTAATATTGAGGCCCGATTTTCCCCGTCCCGACTTTTATAAAGAGTTGTTTAAAAAGTGGGGGCTGGATATAGAGGAGTAGATATACCGGCCCCTGATTAAACTGACCTGCCAGCACCTCAGTTCAGTGCCGGGGCAGACAGTTTATTTATCTGTTATTCTGTATTGGCCGGTTTGGCTGGAATTTACGCCTTGCCGATGGCCTGTGCCGGACACCACCATTCTTCGGAAACACACACGGCGCAATCGGTACATTTCCCGGGGTCGATTCTGGTAATATAAAGAACCAGTCCGTCACTTTCCGTAATCTTATCGTCGACGACGATGGCCCCTTCCGGGCATCTATCGATGCAGAGACCGCACTTGAGACAGACCTTCGTGTTAATCTTATATGCCACGTTAACCTCCTTGAACCTGTTCAAGACAGAACAGAAATCTAGGGTAATTGCCTCATTCGTTAATAACCTTCATCCGGCCACATTGTCCAGTCTATTCTTTCTCTCGCTTCCTTAGGCAATAGCTGTCTATAGGATTTTTCGGTGTGAGAGGGGCCCTGATTGACCTCGATAAAAATCCAGGGTCGTTCCGTCTTGATGGGTCTCCAGGGGGCATGTATAAAATTCGGCGGTATGTAGATACAAGTAGTCCGGTTGAACACATGCCTTTCCAGCTCCGGGCCCATATACATTTCCACCTCCGCGCCTAGGTCCATCGGGTCATCTGGGTTCGTACCGATGTGAAAGAGGAGTTCGGCATCTTTGTGTATGTGTGGCGGGTGGCCTGCGTATTTGTAATCACCCAGTGGACTACCAAAACCGGGCATCACCCAGTGTACAATATAGAAGTGGCTCCCTTTCATAACGCTGTCTTCCATGCGCGCCATAACTGGACGGCGCTCGTTGGGCCATCTTGCGGGGTCATACTCTACGAAGTACTTCCCGTATTTTGTTTCAGCCATTTTCCTTCTCCTCCTTATTAATACTCGACTTGCCAAATATTATCTTAATAGCTTTCGACTGTCAAACACTGGCTGGCCGGTACTGTACTTTAAATACTTTTAAGCTGGAAGTGATATAATTTTGGTTTAGCTGTTGTTCAGTTCGAGATAAACGGCGGAAGTATTCGTGAGAGATAATAATTATGAGTGTTGAGATAAACATCCCCACCTTTTTGCAGCATCTTACCAGTGATGTTAAGGTGGTTGATGTTAAGGGGAGAACAGTCGGCGAGTGCTTTGCTGATTTGATAAAAAAGTATCCCCAGTTAAAAGCACGGTTATACACCAAAAGAGGTAGATTACTGAAGAGCCTCAATGTCTTTGTTAACGGTGAGAGTGTTTATCCTGAGACGTTAACTAAACCGGTAAATGACGGTGATATAATTCAGATAGTATATGTCGTTATCGGGGGTTAAGCAGGCAGGTTATATTTGAATTACTGAATCAAGTAATCTATTATTGCGGTATATTCCATACCGGCAGAAGAGTGTGTTCCTGAGCAGATAGCCGTGGATTTTATCGGTGGCAGGGGTTATGGTATCAGGTATCTCTACCAGGAACTGGCACCCGGTGTCGAACCACTGGGTGAGCAGAATAAATTAATCATGCTCAACGGTCCGCTGGCCGGCAATACGGCACAGGCAGTTTCCCGGTGGATGTCAATCACTAAAAGTCCGCTGACCGGTGCATTTGCCCGTTCGGTGTGCGGAGCAGACTTCGGGGCCTGGCTGAAATTCGCCGGGTATGAATTCATCATCATAGAGGGGAAGGCCGAAAAGCCGGTTTACGTCCACCTTACCAGGGATGGATGTCAGATTCTCGATGCCGGTAAAATCTGGGGGAAAGATACCAGGGAGGCGCAGCAGTGGCTTGTTCAACAACATGGCAGGGACACCCGAATGGCATGTATCGGCCCGGCGGGTGAGAGACTGGTGAAGTATGCGGCCATCGTCAGCGACCGGCGGACCGCCGGTCGTTGTGGTACCGGTGCCGTAATGGGCTCCAAGAACCTCAAGGCGATAGCCATTACTGCCAAACGTAATGTCCAGCTCTATGACCCGGAGACATATAATGAACTGGCCAAACAACAGGTCAACTTAATTCGAAACAGCATTGGTTTCCAGCACCACAAGGAGTGGGGCACGACCAGCACACAGGACCTTACCAACAATATAGGGATTTATCCGGTGCGTAATTTCCGCTACGGACAGCACATTGATCACGAAAAGTTAACAGGTGAGGAATACCGGAAGTTGAGGACAGGGGACATGGGCTGTTATTCTTGTGCGGCCCGTTGCGGCAAGGTACATACGGTTACTTCTGGGGTATACGCCGGGGCCCATAGCGAGGGGCCTGAGTATGAAAGCATCTGGGCGTTTACCGGCCCGATAGAAAGCAATGATATTACGGCTTCAATAGCTGCCGACCAGCTCTGTGATGACCTTGGGATGGATACCATCAGTACCGGAAGCTGTATCGGCTTCGCCTACGAACTCTATGAAAAGGGTTTACTCACCAAGGCGGACACCGATGGACTGGAGCTCACGTATGGCAATCCGGCACCGATGGTAGCTCTTGTTAAAAAGATAGGCCTGCGTGAAGGTATCGGTGACGTACTGGCGGAGGGCTCGATGCGGGCGGCGGCTTCCATCGGTAAGGGGGCAGAAGCCTATGCCATACATGTCAAAGGCCTGGAACTCCCTGCCTACGAACCGAGGGGAGCAAAATCTCAGGGTTATAACTACGTAACGGCCAATATCGGGGCCAGCCACTGCTACGGGTATGCCGGACAGGATATCTTCGGGGGCATTGAGCCGAGGCCGACAGACCGCTTTGCCGAAGCGGAAAACGCCGATGTGGTTATTTACAACCAGGACGGTACCGCCTGGAAGGAGACGGGAATTATCTGCGGCTTTGCCGGCAATTGGGACTGGGTTCCCGACCTTTATGGCAGGATGCTGGCCGCCGCCAGGGGCATCGCGCGGTTTACGGATAATGACTACCTGTGGCAGGTAGGCGACCGTTTGTTTAATCTGGAGCGGGCGTTCAATGTGCGTGAGGGTTTCAATCGGCGACAGGATACCCTGCCACAGAGGCTACTCACCGAGCCTCTTCATACCAGAGAGGCCCCGGGAGAAGGCCAGATTGTCAGGCATCAGGATGACTTCCTTGACCGGTACTACCAGCTTAGAGGATGGACGAAAGAGGGCATACCCACCCCGCGGAAACTAAAGGAACTGGGCCTTGGCTTCGTGCTGGATGATATTGCGGTTATCAGTGATTGACAGGTCTATCAAGACCGGGTAATCATCCGGGAGTATCCGCTGTTAACCAATAAAAAGTGTACGGCTACGGAATTGAAGCAGAATGTGGGCTGATATAGTTCTGGTTCTGGGAGCATACCTTTTCGGTTCAGTGCCTCATCTGTTTCTCCTGGCGAAACTACGTCGCATCGACCTGAGTGGAGATTACCACCAGGACCTGTGGGCTAGAGCGGGGAAAGTTACCGGCGTGATGGGGGTACTGGGAGAGTTTGTTAAGGGGGCCGTACCCGTTCTGGTAGCTCGGGCACTGGGTTTTGATTCACTGACTATGGCTCTGGCCGGGCTGGCAGCCGTATGCGGTCAGATGTGGCCCGTATTTACAAAATTTGATGGAGAAAAGGGCAATAGTATTGCCATTGCCATGGTGATATCGCTAGTTCCTAAACCTGCCCTTTTATCAATAATCGTTGTTATCATATCCATATTAATCAGGACGGTGCCTCGACTAATAGCTAGGTCGAGATTGTCAGAGATTGAACCTATTGTTGGCGGTTCTTACAGTCGAGCCCTGCCTTTAGGCATGGCAGCCTTTTTCATTATTTTACCGTTGCTTTGTTGGTATTTTGACCAGCCCCCGGAAATTATCTGGTGTTGCGTGGCTCTGTTAATTGTGATTATGGTTAGAAGACTTACCGCTGGTCTTGGCAAAGTATTATTGTCAGGAGATTGCTTTATGACCGGGCCACCGTTACGTGGCGGGATGATACATAATGTGATTGAGGTCTGGTTGCCCGGCGTTAAACCTTCTCGGCGGCGGCGTTCAATCCGGCGAGTCGGCCGAAAGTCCAGGCACGGCCGTGACTGAGGCCCGGTATAGTGGTCGGATACTGGCTTCCGAAGAAAGAACCGGAGACGTTCCCGGCAGCGTACAGCCCCGGAATCACGTTGCCCTCTGTATCCAGTACCTGTAGACTCGCGTTGATTTTCAAGCCGCCCAGAATCACCAGATAGACAGCCGTCATTTTAGTGGCATAAAAAAGTGGCTTCTCAAGACTCGTCAACCGGTCAGGATGCTTGCCAAAGTCCAGGTCTTTACCTTTTTGCGCCAGTTCGTTATATCTCGCTACGGTAGCCTTGAAGCTCTCGATGGGCACTTCCATCTTCTGCGCTAGCTCCTCAATAGACGACGCCGTCAACACATTCCCATTTTCAACTGCCTCGTCAAGCCACCTATCATGCCACAGGTAGGTTGGCGGGCCCATATTTTTGCAACACTGGCTCCTCATTATCGGCGCCTCTTGTTTCCACTTATCGTCCCAGACTGACCATGCGACATTGTCCGGCTGTTGCATGAGCTGGGAGCATTCGTAACCCCAGGGCAGGTCTTCATTCATGAAACGTTCGCCGTTCAGGTTCACATAGAGCCATGGCTGACGGCCAAGGTCAAAAAGTGTTTCCTTGCTCCAGGTCGTGAAATCAAAAAGCATAGCACAATGGGGTGGGTCATCTATAGCCGCACCAATCCACATACCCATCTTGTGACCATCACCGGTGTTTAAGTCTTTGTCGGGGATGGTACACTGCTGCGCAGAATAAGCAAGAGCGGTCATATCAGGGTACAGACTGCGGAGTTCACTCACACCTTTCCAGCAATATTTCTCAACCATCTGGCGGTCACTCCCATAATCCCCGGTACAGAGCACTACTGCCTTACTGGCGTTGAAGTGGATATAATCGCTTTGTTTGTTCTGGGCAATTACGCCGGTAACCCTGTTCCTTCCCTCTCTAAGCAGTCGTACTGCTTGAGTATCGAAGCGTACGTCAACTCCTTTCGCTCGGACGTTATCCCACAAGATCCTGGCCAAACTCGCTTGAAACCCGTAGGTCTCCCTCTCGAAGACATGTGCCACAGGATAGTTCGGGAAGTACCAGGGCTTGGTGGTTGTGTCCAGAATAACTCCTTTCTTGGCTGCTTCCGCCATATCAATCAACCAGTCCATGACTCTATCACAATTGTCAGCCCACACGTTAACCACTCTCTGGTCACCCCGATAGGCTCCGAACTCCATTATCGTAGATATGAGCTGGTCCCTATCTATTTCAATACCCACCTGTTTCTGCAGCCTGCTAGCGATAGCGGCATTATGCAGGCCACGGTAGTTGTAGCAAGCCCCCTTTTCAAGCAGGATGATACTGGCGCCTGCCTCTGCTGCTGAAAGCGCCGCAGTCATTCCAGCGATACCGGCACCCAATACGACGACATCCACGTTTATCGTTTCCTTTATATCCCTTTCGGGAATCGGTGGTGGCGGGACTTCAAAGCTGGCCTTTTCGTGTGCAGTCGCTTTCTCCGTAGAACTCATGATCATATCTCCTTTCTTTGCTGGACAACCTATTATCTCGTAACGTTAACACGACTTTGAGTTTCTCTATGCATGAGGTTAATATCAAGGAATATGTTCCATTATGTGAATATTCGGTTCCATTTCAGGTATTATACATTGCCTGCTTATTTTGTCAAGTAA
>SMTZ1_10007012_pt1 | contig 11335 bp, 9 predicted proteins | sample DeeMarSWOR136_30_FD_25667 | JGI IMG/M metagenome (IMG submission 25667)
CTCGATGGGGTGTTTGCCTACTGCTTCATCACGGCTGATAAGGCGAAGCTTTGCGAGCAGGCTCCCTATATCGTCGAGATTGGAGCAGGGGCTCACGCACCAACTGCGATTATCATGAATATGGATCTGTGGAAAGCCTTACCGACGAATCTCAAGGATATCTTCAATGAAACAGTTGACGAGATCCATGATTGGCAATACCTGAAGCTCTACGGCAGGTTGCTGGAGGAGGCCGTCGATAACATGGTAAAGATAAATGCCAAATTCTCCAAGTGGCCTGATACGGAGATAGAAAAAGCCAGGAGGATAGTCCAACCTGCCCAATGTAACGCTTGGATTGAAAAGGTGGCGAAACCATTGGGCTTCGATGGTGTGGAATTCCAGGCCAAGGTGGACGATCTGATCGCAAAATATGAGCCTGAAGGCAAACTCCCCATTCCCTATGATATGTACATGAAAAAATACGGCTAACGTGGTGATGGCCATTGGGAAAAGGGAGTGCTTATGTGGTGAAAACCGGGCAAGAGGCAGCGAGGTTTAATTTAGTAATGCTTTTTCTGGCTGCCTCTTGCCTGAGAAGGTATCGGATTGCAGGAGATATATTGGCTCCTCGTTTTTTAGAGGTAATGATTAGTTTCTCTAACCGGTAATCGAGGGGGAACGGGAATGGGGGATGAAGAGAAGCTATTTCTGTTCAAGGTGAGCCGGTGGTACAGATACTTCTGCACGATCTTTGGGGTTGTGGCGGGTGCAGCTATTGTGGTCATGATATTCAGCACTACCATCGACACCACGCTTCGATATATCTTTGGCCGTCCCATACCGGGAGTTTTCGAGCTTAACGAGGTGATCCTGGTGGTCTGTGTCTTCATGGGCGTGGCCTGGACCCAGATCGAGCGGGGGCATATTCGCGTCATCCTCCTCTTAAGGAAACTGCCCCCTAAATGGACCGTAGTGATCGATCTGGTGGTATGGGTCCTCTGCTTTGTCTTTCTTATCATTATAGGTATACAGAGTAGCAGGGAGGCCCTCCACTCGTATCACATACGGGAGTTTCGCTGGGGGTCTGTTCAGATGCCCATCTGGTGGGCTAAAGCCCTCGTACCCATCGGCTGCTGGATGATGTGTGGACAGCTTCTCATTGATATATGGACTGATATTTCCCGGTTGCTCGGTCACCTTCCCCTCGAGGTTCCGGATATCAGGGCTGAATACACGGAATAAATATTGATATCGGGCGTTTTCCTACCTGTGTGTAAAAAATAAGGGGATTTTGACAATGATGGATCCCGGGCTCGCTGTCGGCATCAGTATAGCTATTGTGCTCTTCCTGTTGAGCTTCGGTCTTCCCGTCTACGCCTCCCTGGGGATCACCGGTTTACTGGGTTGTATGGCCATAAAGGGTCCTCATTTGGCCTTCACCCAGTTGAAGGTTTTTCCCTATGCAAACACCGCAAGCTACTTACTGGTGGTCGTCCCACTGTTCATTATCATGGGCCACTTCGCTTTCAGGGCCGGGATAAGCCGAGATGCATACACCATCGGCAAGAAGTGGCTATCTCGCTTCCCTGCTGGAATTGGCATGGGAACTATAATCGGCTGTGCCGGCTTTGCCGCCTGCTCCGGTTCAAGCGTTGCCACAGCCGCAACGATGGGAGCCATAGCTATTCCTGAGATGCTAGAGTTGGGCTACGATCGAAAGATAGCGTGTGGGATTGTGGCGGCAGGGGGGACTCTCGGTATCCTCATTCCGCCTAGTGTGATATTGGTCTTCTACGGTTCAATTACGGATACATCCGTAGGGGCCTTACTCGTCGCCGGGTTTATCCCTGGAATTGTCAGCATTTTCATCTACTTGTTTGGCCTCTTGTTCTTGGGCTGGCTTGATCCAACCCTGACGCCTGACCCGCATAGCGTGTCTTGGCGGGAACGGCTTAACTCCTTAAAAAGCGCTTGGGGGATAGGTTTGCTGTTCTTTATCGTTATCGGCGGTCTCTACATGGGTTGGTTCACCCCAACGGAGGCGGCGGCAACAGGGGCCTTCTTCGCCCTCATGATGATGCTCGTGAGAAGGAAGGAGGTCGGGAAATTGAGCTCTTCCCTTATCAAATGCTTCACCGATACCCTTCGCACGAGCTGCATGGTTTTTCTCGTTCTCATTGGAGCCGGTCTTTATAGCTTTTTTCTCACATTGGCCCAAGTTCCCCAGGCCCTTTCCTCTTGGGTGGCTACCCTTCCCCTTCCGCCTTTAGCCGTTGTGGCTATTTTTTTGATGTTCCTCATTCCCCTGGGCATGTTTCTGGATTCCTTCTCTGTGCTCGTCATTTCCCTCCCCATTGTATTCCCAGTTGTCGTGAACGTTTACGGATACGACGCCATCTGGTTTGGTATCCTTTGTACCAAACTCTGTGAGTTTGGCCTGATTACGCCCCCGGTAGGGCTCAATGTGTACGTGCTTGCCAGCGTTCGTCGTGATGTCCCCTTGCATGACATCTTCAGGGGGTGTCTGTGGTTTCTCATCTTCGATGTCATCACGATTGCCATACTCTTTTTATTCCCCGTAATATCAATCTGGCTTCCGAGCACGATGTACACATGGAAATGACAATGAACACGGAGGGAGGGATGGGAAATGGGTGAGCGCTTGAAGGACAAGGTGGCCATCGTAACGGGAGCGGGGTCTGTCGGTCCGGGATGGGGCAACGGCAAGGCCACGGCGGTGCTCTTTGCGCGGGAGGGGGCGAGGGTTTTCGCCGTTGACATAAACCTCGCCGCGGCAGAGGAGACCAAGGGGATCATCGAAAAGGAAGGCGGCGAATGCACGGTTCATAAGGTCGATGTCTCAAAGTCCGATGAGGTCAAGGCCATGGTCGCTCGATGCGTGGAAACCTACGGTCGCATCGACATTCTCCACAATAACGTGGGCATGGTCGTGGTTGGCGGTCCCGTGGAGACCAGCGAGGAGACCTGGGACCGGGTTAACGCGGTCAACCTCAAGAGCATGTTCCTGACATGCAAGTACGTGCTGCCCCATATGGAGAGGCAGGGCGGCGGCGCTATCGTCAACATATCCTCCATCGCCGCCATCCGTTACACGGGGGTTCCCTACGTAACCTATTACGCGACCAAGGCGGGCATTCTCCAGCTCACCCAGGGCATCGCGCTGCAATACGCGGAGAAGAATATCAGAGCGAATGCTATCCTGCCCGGGCTCATGAACACCCCCTTTATCGTTGAGCCGCTCAAGGAGGCCTACGGCGACGGCGACGTGGACAAGATGATCGAAGTTCGTAACAATCAGTGCCCCATGAAGAGGATGGGCGATGCGTGGGACGTCGCCTATGCGGCCCTTTTTCTCGCCTCCGATGAGGCCAAATACATCACCGGGGCGCAGCTCGTGGTCGATGGGGGAATAACGTGTAAATACGTTTAGGCTTTGCATCAAGGGGACCCGAGGCTTCCAGGCCGGTTCGTTTTCCCACGTATTCCTTTAAAGAAGAAGCCGGATTGAGACGTAATCCCTGTTCCAATCCCCGATGAGGGGCGCTAATTGGTATGGGAGGGAAAACATGAACGTCGGTACATTACTGACGAAATCTGCCCGAACCTTTCCAGACAATCTGGCGTTAGCCCATGGTCCTGAGAAGTGGACGTATGCTCAGTTCAACTCCCGAGTCAATCGCCTGGCAAATGCCCTATCCAAACTGGGGATCAAGCAGGGGGATAATGTAGCGTTGGTTCAGTATAATTATCCGGAAACGCTGGAATGCCTATTCGCTTGTTTTAAGGCTGGTTACGGAGCGGTGCCCATCAACTTTCGGCTTCATCCCAATGAGTTTGCCTTTATCATTGATCACTCCCAGGCCAGGGCCGTGATCCTGTCACCTGAATTCAACGAGGCAATCGTCGACATCCGGGACCGGATACCGCAGGCTCGTTATCTCATCACCCTGTCCGGTGCCGAGCGTGAGCTCTTGGATTATGAAAAGCTCATATCAGCGGAATCGGACCATTGGGAAGACGCCCATGTCCAACCCGATGATCTGGCCTGGCTGTTTTACACATCGGGAACAACGGGCCTACCCAAGGGCGCGATGTTGACTCACCGAAACTTAGTTGCCATGACCATGAATTTCTATGCCGATATATGCCCGGGGCTAGGCCCCGACGATGCCATCCTCCATGCAGCTCCTCTCTCTCACGGCAGCGGCCTTTACGCTCTACCCAACATCGGCAAAGCGGCGTCCAACGTTATCCTGGAATCCAAGTCGTTTGATCCGGAACTGGTGTTCAAGAGCATCCAGGAATACCGTGTTACCAATATGTTCGCTGCCCCAACCATGGTGAAACTCATTGCAGAGAGCCCAGCGGCAGACCGATACGATCACAGCTCGTTGAAAGCCTTGAATTACGGCGGAGCGCCCATGTTAGTGGAGGATTTGAAAGAGGCCATGGCAAGATTAGGGCCATGCTTGGTGCAGTTGTTTGGGCAAGCGGAATCCCCCATGACCATTACCTATCTCCCCCACCGGGATCACGTCCTAGAGGGGACCCCGGAGCAGATGCAGCGGCTTGCCTCCGCGGGCTTCCCCCGTACGGACGTGGAGGTAAAGATCTTTGACCCCCAGGAGGAAGAACTTTCACCAGGGGAGATGGGGGAGATCGTCACGCGCTCGGATCTCGTCATGAAGGGCTACTGGCGTAACCCCGAGGCCACGGCGGACACGATCAGGAACGGTTGGCTTCATACGGGCGATATGGGCTACATGGATGAAAATGGCTATCTTTTCATCATGGATCGCTCAAAGGACATGATCATCAGCGGTGGGGAGAACATCTATCCGCGGGAAATCGAGGAGGTTCTTGTACAACATCCGGCCATCAGAGAGGTCGCCGTTATTGGCGTTCCAGATCCTAAATGGGGGGAGGCAATAAAGGCTATTGTGGCACTTGTTCCGGGCCAATCAGCAACAGAGGAAGAATTGATTTCCTTTTGTAAGGATAACATTGCGAGTTATAAAAAACCCAAGTCGGTCGATTTCGTGGATGAGCTGCCCAAGAACAATTACGGGAAGATAGTGAAACGGGAGCTGCGGGCGAAGTATTGGGAGGGCAAGGAACGAAAGGTGTGACATTGTGTCGAAATGAAGCGAGAAGATTTCCGCGGTCCTCGATGCGGAAAATTGACAAGGAGATGATTGGCTCACTAACGTCAATCCGCCCGTACCGATGAGGTGGCCTCCCCGCCTTTAATCAAGCCGGTAATGGCCCGATTCAGGGGTACCCCCACCCAGAAGCCTTTCCCCGTTGCACCACGACCCCGTTGATATAATCGATCTCCCCTTGCCTCCTTGCCGGGATGCCTTGGTCCTGAAGCGACGATTACCGTGCTCATAGGGGGGAGATTCCGTTCCCCCGTTGGTTAATGGGTCAAGGGCACATAGCCGAAAAATCTGGGGATACACATGATAAGCCACTCCCAGTAAGTGGCGATGATGAGGACTGCGACGGAGGCCGCGATAAATGGAAGGATGGCCCGGGAGATCCGCTCGAGCCTTACCTTCCCGATGGCACACGCGATGAAGAGGCATACGCCGACGGGTGGCGTAGTAAGGCCGATAACCAGGTTGAGCACGAGGATGACGCCGAAGTGCAGCGGGTCCACTCCAATTTGGATCATCAACGGAAGCAAGACCGGCGTGAGGATGATCAGGGAAGCGGTGGTCTCCATGAAGGTCCCCACAATGAGGAGGATGACGTTCACGAACAGGAGAATGAGGATACGGCTGTGGGTTACCCTGAGGATCGCCGCGCACACGGACTGGGGAATTTCCTGGCTGGCCAGGACCCAGGAAAAGATGCTCGCCGTTCCGATTACGAGCATCACCAGGGCGCTCGTCACACCGGTATCGATGATAATTCTCGGGAGATCCTTCAGCCTCAGGTCTCGGTACACGAAGAAGCTGATGGCGAAGGCATAGAACACCGCGACACACGCGCTTTCAGTAGGCGTAAAAGCCCCCGATAAGATTCCGCCCAGGATGATGATGGGCATCATCAGAACGAGGGACGCGTCGAACATCGCCCTCAAGGCCTCCCCCGCGGAGGGGAGGGACCCCCTGGGGTAATTCCTCTTCCGAGCGTAGTATGCGACCACCCCCATCTGGAAAAGCCCGAGCAGTACCCCCGGAACAAAGCCTGCCAGAAAGAGGGATGCGATGGAGACCTCTCCCAGGACACCGTAAATGATAAAGGGTATGGAGGGCGGGATGACGGGGCCGATGGTCGAGGACGTGGCGGTCACCGCGGAGGAGAAGTCAGGGTCGTAGCCATCTTTTACCATGGCCGGGATGAGGATTGAACCGATGGCACTGGTATCGGCAACGGCAGCCCCCGTGATCCCGGCGAAAATCATGCTGATAACCACGTTGATGTGCGCCAACCCTCCCCGGATCGGTCCCACCAGGACCTTGCAGAAGGTCACCAGCCTCTGGGTCAACCCCCCCGCGCTCATGATGTTCCCCGCGAGGATAAAGAAGGGGATTGCCATGAGTATGGGGTTATCCATAGCGGTGAAGATGCGCTGGGCCGCAAGTATGAGCGGGGTTTCCCCTTCATAGAGTAACGCCGCCAGGGGAGTGAGCCCCAGGACAAAGGCGATGGGAACCCCGATGATGAGGAAGATGGAGAAGGAGATGAGTAAAATGAGGACTATCACAGGGGATAACCCGTTACCTACCGCATCTCAGAGTCTTTTCCGGCCGATCATCTCCCTGGATCGGCGGCAGATGGATGTGAGCACGTGAAAGAGCATAATGGCAGAACCCATTGGAATGGCCATGTAGGGCAATGACATGGGAAGGCGCATGGCGGGGCTGAGTTGATGACGTGTCAAAAGGACCAGATAGATTCCCCCCCACAGAATTACCGCAAGCATGGTGGCAACGAACATGTCTCCAGCGAGGTTTGCCACTATACGGATTCGCTCCGGAAGCCGTTCCGTAACGAAACTCACGGCGATATGTTGCCCCCTCTTCAGGGCTATGCCTGCGGCAAGAAGAGACGACCACACAAGGCAATACCGGGCAAACTCCTCGGTCCAGAAGAGGGGGAACAGGAGGACGTACCGAAATATGACCTCGATGAGGACATCGAAGGCCATAACCGAGATAATGAGAAAAACCGCCACCTCCGTGAAGCGGTTGATGACATCGCTCGTTCGCTCCATCAGGCCCTCGACGGTCATGGGGAGAGGCGCGGCAGCCCCTCCTTTCACCTCGCTTCTCACTTGGTGTCCCGGATCCCCTCGATAATGGGCTCCCAGCCCGGGTACTGCTTGATGAACTCGGCGTATACCGGTTTCATAGCCGTGAAGAAGATGGCTTTATCCACAATCCTCACATCCATTCCCCAGGCCTTCAAATCCCGGATCTGCTCCTGCTCATGATCCCGAATGATTTTCCGCTCAAAGGCTGCCACCTCCAGCGCTGTTCTGATGAACAGCTCCTGCCATTCGAACTTGAGGGATGTGAATCTCCGCAGGCTCATGGTCAGCGGTGCTGGCGAGTAGAAGTGTCCGGTCAGGCTCAAATACCTCTGCACCTCGTTCAGCTTATAGCTATGAATAATCGCCACGGGGTTCTCCTGGCCGTCGATGACCTTTGTCTGAAGGGATGTATAGACCTCCCCCCAGCTCATGGGGACTGCCTGGGCGCCGAGCTGGCGGACCGAGGCGAGATGAACAGGATTCTCCATGGTCCGAAACTTCAGGCCCTTGAAGTCCTCGGGTTTGAGCAGGGGACGGACCGAATTGGTGAAGTTGCGAAATCCGTTCTCCAAGAATGAGAGCCCCTTCAGCCTCGTCTTCTCCAAATCATCCAGAAGTTTTCGCCCCACGGGGCCGTCGAGCACTGCATCGACGTGACGGTAGTCTCGGAACAGAAACGGTAAGTCCAAAACCATCATGCTTTGGCTAAAGCCTGAGACGGGCCCTGTTGCGGTTACGGCCAGATCGATGGTGCCTATTTGCATTCCTTCAAGAAACTCCCTTTCCCCCTTGCCGAGCTGCCCTCCCGGGAAGACGCGGATATCAATGGCTCCTCCACTCGCCTCCTTGATACGCCTGGCAAATTCCCTTGCCCCCTCATTATAGGCGTGATGAGAAGGAGTCAAGGTTGCGAGCTTCAGCTTTATGACCTTTGCATGGGCCGTAGGGCCAATCGGTAAGTTGAGACCCACCATGAAGCAAAACGCGGTGAAGATCATTCCTCGCATGATGATACCCCCTTTTCAGTGGAGTTCGCCGTGAGGAATCAGAAATTACCTTTCCCTCAACTTCGGGCTCTCCTCCCTATGTGAGCAATCCCCGAAGCTTTCCCATCTCCTCCTCCGGCATCCCGTAACAGTGCTCGGGGCCGGGAAACGCCTTTTTGTTCACGTCTTCCCTGAAACCCATCAGGGCGTTGACGATCTGCTCGCCGATATTAGCGTACTTCTTGACGAACTTGGGGGTGAATGCCTCAAACATTCCCAGCATGTCATGGACAATGAGACACTGGCCATCGACATCAGGGCCTGCGCCGATGCCGCAGACGGGAATTTTCGCCCTTTCCGTAACGATCTTGCCGACCTCAGGGGGGACGGCTTCCAGGAGGAGCAGGCAAATCCCAGCCTCTTCAAGGGCCTTCGCGTCCTCGATTATCCGCAGCGCCGTTGCCGCATCGCGTCCCTGGGCCTTGAAGCCTCCGAGCATGGCGATGGATTGCGGGGTAAGGCCCAGGTGTCCCACCACGGGGATGGTGGCCCTGACGATGGCCCTCACCACATCCAACACCTCCCGCCCGCCTTCGAGCTTGACCGCATCACATCCACATTCGGCCATAAAGCGGCCCGCATTCCGTATGGCCTCCTCAATGCTCACCTGGTAGCTCATGTACGGCAAGTCCCCGATGAGAAATGCGTTGGGGGCTCCCTTTCGTACGGCCGCCGTGTGGGGGATCAGGAGGTCCATGGTAACGGGAAGCGTCGATCCATAGCCGAAGATGGTCATTCCGATGGAATCTCCCACCAGGATGATGTCGATGCCCGCCCTCTCCTCCATCTGGGCCGTGGGGAAATCATAGGCGGTGAGCCACGTGATGGGCTGGCGTTTCAGCTTCTTCTCCATTAAGGTACCGATGGTCACTTTTTCCATGCCTTTCTCCCTAAGCGTTTCGAATCGGCTCCTCAATCCGATATGGCACCCTAAAGAGGGGCCGATCATAGTAACACAGCCCGACCGGGAGGGACAATGAGGAGGATGGAGATCCCAGTGGACATCTAGTGAAGGCCTCTCGCTTTCTCCCACGCCCTATAGCATTGGCCTTCTATATCACCCTTGTGGGGAAATGTCAATTGAGCATTGACCGGAGTTTCTTGAGCAGACCGGAGGACCATGAGCGTGTTCTGCGGACGAGGGTTATGGCATGGCCGATTTCTGAATGGCGAGTGCTTTCATGACACGCTCCGAAGCCGTTGAAACGTGCCCGTGAGCTGTCCGCAAGCCGCCGAGATGTCGCCCCCACGGCTTTTCCTGATAATACACGTGATGTGTCTATCGAGAAGGACCCTCTGAAATGCGTGGACCTTCTCGTCAGGTGGTCTCCGTAACTCCAGCTCCGGCGACTCGTTAAGGGGGATCAGATTGACCTTGCAGGGGATGTCCTTTATAAGGCGGGCAAGCCGAAGGGCATCCCGAGGCGAATCGTTGACGCCATCGATGAGGACATACTCGAAGGTAACCCTCTCCCTGGGACGAAGGGGAAACCTCCGACAGATCTCCAGGATGTCCTTCAAGGGATGGGATTTATTGATGGGCATGAGAAAGCTTCGGGTGTCGTTATCGGCGGCGTTGAGGGAAACGGCGAGCTGAAATCGCAGCCCAGATATAATCAATCTTTCCATCTGCGGAACGAGTCCCGCAGTGGAGAGGGTTATTCGCCTCGCCGAGAGGCCGAGGCCCAGTTCGTACTGCATTATCTCGATAGCTTTGACGGTATTATCGTAATTGGCTAATGGTTCCCCCATACCCATGAGCACGATATTGGTTATTCTCCCTTGAGGAGCCCCCTCCCGTTGAGCTGCCAAGATCTGATTCAACATCTCGGAGGGGGTCACGTTTCGAACAAACCCCAGTCTTCCCGTGAGGCAGAATCGACAGCCCAGGGGGCAGCCCACCTGGGTGGAAATGCAGAGGGTCAAACGGGATTCATCCGGGATGAGGACGCTTTCCACGCCCTGGCCATCCACCAGGGGGAAGAGAAATTTCCTCGATCCATCCACGGAGGTCTCGAGCTTCTTCGGGGTTAGATAACTTATGAATGCTACCCTTCGCAGCGTTTCTCGAAAGGGTTTGGACAGGTCGGTCATCTCGTTGAAATCGGTTGTCGCCTTTTGGTAGAGCCACTTGACGAGCTGTTTCGCCCGGTACCGTTCCTGGCTCAGGCCGAGAACGAATTGCTCCAGTTCCCCGTGGGTCAAATCCTTGAGGTCTAAGAGTCGATTGGGCGTCATGGATCCCCGTTTTCCTTTGATGCGGCTTTCGCTGAGAAGCACTTCGGAGGTCTCTGAAAAACTCGCTCCTCGCCGCTCAAACATATTTTTTCGACCATTGCAGCTATTTCGCTATCTTCAACCTAAACCTGGGTTTGCAGCCACTCCGATTGCCCAGGAGGGGTTGCCGAAAAAATATACATTCGCGCTCAGAGCTCGTTTTTCACATTTTTCAGAAACCCGCTATTTTATTATATGTTCGGCCCGTTGCAATAACAAGCCGGTCGCAAGTTCGCTCAAAAAGGGGGTTTCAGCAAATTGATCTAATTGTTTGGGGATAAATTCAGAAAGAGAGTTTTCAGGAATCGCAAATGTATGAGGATGTATGGAGGAATAGCGGATTAACGAATTATCTCTGTTCCCGCCTCCCCCCGTATGGAACGTTCGATATTCTGAGTGGATGTAATGAGCGCCCTTTTTCCCCCGCTTTCTAGGAACTCAATTGCCGCCTCGATTTTGGGCCCCATGGAGCCTTCTGGGAATTGTCCTTCAGACAGATAGCGTTTCCCTTCTCCCAAGGGGAGCCTTTTGAGAAACCGCTGCCCGGGCCTTTGAAAGTTGATGGCCACCCCCTCCGTATCCGTGGCGAGGAGGAATATATCCACACCAATCTCCTGTGCCAATTTGGCGCTCGCTAAATCCTTATCAATGACGGCATCCACCCCCTCGAATACACGTCCCTCCCTGATTACCGGGATGCCTCCTCCCCCACAGGCGATAACGAGAAACCCCTCCTCGAGGAGCC
>SMTZ1_10010936_pt1 | contig 11334 bp, 13 predicted proteins | sample DeeMarSWOR136_30_FD_25667 | JGI IMG/M metagenome (IMG submission 25667)
CAAACAGCGGATCTTCTTTCCTTAACTGAGCCGTATAATCCAATATCCGTATTTTGCATTTCAGACGGTCACATTTCAGTATGAACATCTGTTGATTTTGGATATCTCGCTGCGTCAAGAAATTAGTCGTATCCACATTAAAATCTACACGAAAGCCCCGAAAAGACCCGTCGGAATCACGGGGTCCGATGATCCCTCTCACGGTAAAATCCATCCCTAAGCCAGCAGAATCCTGATAGTTTCTCAGAAAATCTCTTTCCACGGCGTTCAGCGTAACATGATCTTCAAAGATTATCTGCCTCGCTGCAGTCACTTCATGCACTGACATCAACCAGACGCCTGTCAACAGCAGAAGTAACGATAAGCTTTTCTTCATGCTCACACCTCCTTGCCGCCCTCGAGACCGTGCCACGTCTCTCTCTTCCACTCACCCTGCTGGAGCCTCTATGTTACGGTGTCTCCACATCTACAAGAACTGTCATCACAGTGACCACCAGTGCAACAAGCAACACATCAGACTATCTCCCCGCAGTAGCATAATAGGTGGCATCCGCCGACAAGTCAACACACCAAACCAGTTTTCTGAACCCTGCTCCCAGCCCGTCGGTCAACGATGGCATCCGCTCTCACATCGTAAGCTTCCATGAGGAACAGCGCTAGTGGCGCACAAATATCCGTCACCGGCGGGTTGTCATCCAATGCTTGATGAGCCAACGTTTCTGGATCGTACGATGTGAGACCCAGGGACACACCATGACGTGAACCAAAAACCCCGAAACCTGCCTATTGTCGTATCAAGGCAGGTTTGGGAGACCCAACGCCTGCGTCTCGTTAGCAAACTCGCTCGAAGAGCTCCCGTCAAGTACCAAGGGGGCGCAAAACCCTGCCTCTGAGCCCCGGTGCGACAAAATGGCTATTCAAAACGAACGTACAACTAGTGAAGCATGCTAGTCAATCTTCTTGAACATCTTCCCTTTGGTTCCGCAGACGGGACATGTGTCTGGTGGCTCGCCCTCTGCGGTGTAACCACAGACCGGACATACATAATACGAATAGGTCTCCTGTGAGGTTCCCAGGTTGTCCAGCAGCTTCTGATAAAGCTGTGCGTGGATCTTCTCCACCTCATTGGCATAGTGAAATGTTCTTTCGGCTTCCTTGTTCCCCTCGGCCTTTGCCGTCTCGATCATTTCAGGATACATCGTCTTGAACTCATGGGTCTCACCCGTGACGGCCTCCTGCAGATTCTCCTGGGTGCTCCCAATTCCTTTCAGGGCTCTCAAGTGATTATGGGCGTGGACTGTTTCAGCCTCAGCCGCCGCCCGAAAGAGTTTGGCCACCTGTGGATAACCCTCTTGATCAGCCTTTGCGGCAAACGCAAGATATCTGCGATTCGCCTGAGACTCTCCGGCAAAAGCCTCCTTTAGACATTCTTCCGTCTTGGCCATGACTCTCTCCTCCTTGTCTCAAATGTGTCGCTCTGAAACAACAAAAATGGTCGCAAAAAAGCTACCTGTCATATATAGTCATTCTGAAGCAAATTGCAAGGAGATCTCTAAAAAAGTTCTCTTTACTGTTCAGAAAATTTTTTCCAACTATTTTAAAACTCGCTTCGCTGCAGATTCAAATCGGCCGCAGCGATCCTTATTCCGTCGAGTCATAAATTCGGCTACGGATTTATTCCCTCAGCATTTAATCCTTCGATCCATACATTCGGTTACGAATTGATTCACTCAGGACTTAGCACTGAGTGAGCAAAAGAAATGATCTCTGCTCGTAAGATACGTCACAGCATTTGCGAATCGAAGTACTTCGATGTATCAAAAACCCTTTGGGAAAAGCGAAAACGATTTGGGCACGTTGCCAATCCGACACCGATTTCAATCTCAACTACTTGTTAAACACATCCCTGATTTCTCAGCAAACTCCAGTTGCAAGGTTGGATTGGCAAATGACGCTCCTCTGGCCATCATCAAGAGATTTGACATTGGCATCAAGAGGGCCACCAAGCATAACTGGTGCATTACATATCTTGAGTGTCAGGCTCACTATCTTGTTGACAAACGTAACGGACAGGATAAGCTAGAGTCACGACGGTGGCCGGAGTGAATAAATGGTCCGAGATGCGGACGAGTGGAGGCATGATCCGTCAGTGCAGATTATGCGGCGGGTCTTCACGCGCATGGAGGCGGCCCAGGGTGAGTTTTTGACGCGGTCGAACATCTCGCCTTTCGATGTCCGACTTCGGCGCGGACGGGATTGGGCACGGACTTTGTTCGAACGGGTCTGGGAATTGGCCAGCGCTCGGAATATGGCCGTCGACGAAGAAACCGCTGCCATCCTGTATGTTGAATGCCTCAGATGGGCCCTCAGCCAGGAGGGTGCTTCAGTCCCTAACGGCAGCTCCGTCCGCGATGAAGACGTCAGTCAGTTGCTCAGGGAGGTCTTAACGTGATCCATCTGCGTTTATTCGGGCGCTGCCGCATCTACCACGATCCTGTCAGCCCCGTGCTTCGAGAACCCGCCCAGATCGGCTGGGAAGCCTGGTTTCGCCGGATTGACCTAACGACGCCTCGCAAATTCAAGGGGGAGGAATTATTGATGCGGACGCGGGGTTGGTGGACGGTAGAACCAGCTGATGTTCTCCCAGTGATCAGAGAACACGGGAAGATTGCCGTTGGGGACAAAGGTGAACTGATGGTGGAGCTGGCCGATGACTCGGCGGCTAAACAGCTGTCAGCTGCACTACTCGAACGCTTTGGGAACCACATATTTCTCGCCCCGTGATGGCATCGCCATGTTGCCGAGCGAGCGCATATCCTGTGAGACGCGGGTTTTGCACGGCCAGTGTGCTCACAGACACGGGGGCGTCAAGCTGTGTCGGGACCTCGAGCAAAGGCCAAACGTTGTGCAACTGGCAGACACCCTTGTGTGCCAAATACATTAGAGAGCGGGTCATGAGTCCATTCGATGACAAAAGGGGCTATCTTGTGAAGTTGAACAAGATGTTTCATCCTCAGTCGGTGGCGGTTGTCGGGGCATCGGAAAACCCGGGGAAACTGGGCTTCCATGTCATGAAGAGCCTTATGAGAGGCGGCTTTTGCGGACGCACGTTCCCAATCAACCCAAAGGCTTCATCGATATGGAATCTACCCGCTTATGCCAGCATTCGTGACATACCTGACGAGATAGACTTAGCTGTTATTGTGGTACCTGCTCAGGCGGTCACTCCGGTCTTGAAAGATTGTCACAACAAGGGGGTACAGGGCGTAGTTCTGATTTCCGCCGGCTTCAGTGAGATCCCCGATCCAATGGGGGCCGCCCTACAAGCGCAGATACGACAACTGGCAGACCAGTGGACCCTTCCCATAATCGGCCCTAATACCTTCGGTTTTGTGAACCTTCGTGGTACGGTCAACGCCTCCTTCACCCCCGAGTTCTCCCGCATGCCGACGGGAGGCGTCAGTCTGGTAAGCCAGAGCGGGGGGTTCTGCCACCTGGCTGGTTTCCGCGCCATAGCGGAGAATGTGGGATTTTCGAAGGTCATCGGTCTCGGAAACCGATGCAATATGGACTTTGCCGACATGGTGTCCTATCTCGCCGACGATCCTGAAACTAACGTGATGGCTCTTTATATCGAGGGCATGGAGGAACCACGTCGCCTTGTCGAGGTAGCTCGAACACTGGATGGTAACAAGCCCATTCTGGCATACAAAGCTGGTAGAGGTCCCAGTGCAGACAGCGCCAGTAAGTTTCACACGGGTTCTTTGGCTGGCCGTTTCGAAATCTATCAAGGCGCTTTTCGCCAAGGAGGAATCTTGGACGTAGCAGACTCGGAAGAGCTTTTGGACACCGCAAAGGCTGTGGACTGTCTGGCCCCACTCACGGGAAATACCATCGCTGTACTGTCCAGCCAGGCGGGCCCTGGAATGATCGCTTGTGATGCATGTTATCTCCATAGCTTGCAGCTGGCTATGTTCTCGTCCACAACCCAGGAGAGAATCAACCAGCTCCTTCCCGCCCTGGCCGTCAGAGACAACCCGGTCGATATGGGACCGGCTTGGTACAACCCCGACGCCATCATGGGCATCATGGAGGCTGTTATCGACGATCCCAACGTTGCTGGAGTGCTCTTTCTGGCCATGTACGCTTCTGCGAACGTCGCTTTGGCTGGGCGCATGCGGGAGTATTTTGAGCAAAGACAGCCTCTTAAGAAACCCATGATTGCATGCTTCTCTGCCCCACCTCCCATCTGGGCGGCAGACCAGGAGGCCATGGACAGAAGAAAGGGACTCGTGTTCCTCCCAACCCCGGAAAGGACGGCTCGGGCTATGGGCAACCTGTGGCGCTTGCATAACGTACTCGCATAGGAAGCTGCACACATGTCTCGCCCTGGAAAGTCAATTGAACGCAGTCTCATGAGTATGGATGCTCTGATTTTTTTGCAAGGCCAGGGTTTGCCCATCTTGCGGACCATGTTTGCTGGTCAAATGTCCGAGGCCTTACATGCCGCGAGGAAAATCGGCTTCCCAGTGGTCCTAAAGATATCATCCCCTCATATTGTCCACAAAACGGATGTGAATGGCGTTCTGTTGGATCTCCGGAACGAACTTGAGGTTCAGCAGGGCTTCGAACGCCTGCACGATGGCGTCGCAGCGCTCAGGCCTGACGCAATGCTCGAAGGAGTGGTCGTCCAAGAAATGGGAAGGGGAACGGAGATCATCATCGGGGCTCTGCGCGACCCACAGTTTGGACCATGCCTGATGGTCGGTCTGGGTGGCATTTTTGTCGAAGTGATGCGGGACGTTGCTTTTAGAGTTGTCCCCATTGAACGGAAAGACGCTCGGCAGATGATTACAGAACTGAAAGGATTTCCCATCCTTGGCGGCGCAAGGGGAAGGGAGACCAGCGTCGAGGCTATCGAATCGCTGCTCGTACAAGTATCTTCGCTCGTCAACACCTTCCCCGAGATCGCAGAGATGGATCTCAATCCCGTCTTCGTTAATGCTGCTGGCTGTTGGCTCTGCGACGCTCGAATTATGACAGCGGATTGATCTCGACGATGGCTCTTTCCTTCTCCTCTGCTATCCGATACGTCACGGATAGAAACTGTGTGATGACCCAAAGGTTAGTCCTCAGATGATTGGTAATTCGGGGCACTGATACAGCCGATTGCCCGCCGGTCACCGCAAGGAAGGGAAGGATTTGATCCCCCATCCATTCGTCTAAAGCAGCCCTCGAGTCTATCTGTTTGAGCACGATGAAAGCTGCCTGCTCACCTACCTCCTCGGCCCTTCTGCCCCGTGCACCGAGCGTATTGGCGCCGAGAATGGAGTTCTCAGTCAAAACCCAAAGATCAACGCCCGATCCCGGGGAAGTGGTGTTCTCATAGTGCACCGTAATGTCATACGAAAAAGGGCACGTCTTGAGTTTCTCAATGGCTGCTTCCCGTTGGCGCTCGGCCACACCTCTCTGTTGCAGCACCGTCGAAGCATGAGATAGCCCACGGATCATTACCACCTCACCCCGCTCCAAAAGTTCCAGGGGCGACAACGACGGCTGTTTCAATTGAACGGAAACTCTGCCACCTCCCGCAGGAAAGTATCCTCGCTCGTGTATAGCTATAGTACCACTGTAACCCATCCTTGCCAAAACCGGAAACAGGACCTCCTTCACGTAGCCAGCAGTCGGAGCCCAGGGAACATCTGTTCCTCCGGCAACGGTGAGGTGAATGGACGGCTGAGATTTGATCCCCGGCAGCAGGAGTGTTTGTAGGACCAACCCAATGGCCCCAGCTGTCCCGACATCAATAGTAAGATCACCCTCCCTAATCTCGCCCGGCTTAAAGATCACCTTTTGGGAACCCAGGTGCAGCCCTTCCACTTCCGCATGGCACATCTGGGCTAGCGCCTGTAACCCTGCGAGATGTTGCGCTCTCAACCCTGGATTAGGCCTTCCCTTCCTGATGTCTTTGATCACACATGGGGTACCGGTATAAGCGGCCAGTGCCACCGCCGTACGAAGAATCTGTCCGCCTCCCTCGCCGTAGGACCCATCGATCTCCAATATATTAGGAACCATCACTATTCGCGCTGCCTAACTATCTTGATGATATTATATGATACCGTCCCGCCGCAAGCTAGCGAGCCGACCGGCTTGTTTCCCCACAGGTTAATCCAGCAAGGTTCATCTCACGCAGGACAACAGGACACGTCCACCTAGATCTGTCTGCTTCAGAATGGCCTAATTGGCGGAGGCAACTGTCAGGACGCGCCGGCACACGTTCCACATTGATAGCACCAGATTGATCAAGCTTTCCGCCTACGCTCATGCTGAAAGTCCTAGACGCAGAATGTAAGAGGGACTCTGTGTCGACTTTCTTGACATAAAGGCCATCTGCTCTATTATAATAAAGAAACAAGGGAGACCTGAAAATGAAAAACTTCCTTTTTGGACTAATCGTGGGGATTATCCTCATGTGTCTATTTGTATATTTTGGAGGCGGAAAGCTTCTGAAGGCACTGGGAATGGCAACAACAGAACTGGGAGAGCGAATTGAGGTGGTAGAACAGGGTATCAAAGATACTACGGAAGAATTGTTGAAAAAAAAGAAATGACTAAAAAGGATTCGTCAAAAGACTTAATACCGTATCGAAAAATGGGGTAGATCCCCCCCATAATGCTCCGATTGAGTCCTCACCGTGTCCACCCTCGCGCCCGGCGGTCCCACACCACACCACGCAATCAGCTCATGTACCCTGTCCTGTTCTCCCTCAACCAGACACTCCACACTGCCGTCCGGCAGGTTGCGGACCCAACCATTTAGCCCTAATTCTTGAGCCTTTTGGCGGGTAGAATACCGGTAGAAGACACCCTGTACCAGGCCTTCTACCCATATTCTCGCTCTGACCTTCTTGCCTGTCACATCCGACACCAGTGGGCTGAAAAACCCAGCTCGACGGAGCGGACGTTTGCCTCCCTCATAAGTATTATCTTCTTTTCGACTGCAGCAGATACGCCATATTGTCCAGGATCGTTGTGAAATATACATTTTTTACCACATAGCCAGAGGGTACTTTCAGTTGTGTCGGGGTGAAGTTGAGCATCCCCCTAATGTTTGCGTCCATCAGTTGATCTGCCACCTTCTGGGCCTCGCTAGCGGGAACGGCAATTATGGCAATGTCAATCTTTCTTTCCTTAGCCACCTCTCTCAGACGATCTGGTTTCAAGATTTCCACCGGTCGACCCATTTTTTCGGAAACCCGCCCCACAACTTCCCCTGGGTTGATATCAAAGGCGGCAACAATTCTATAGTTCTCCTTCAAAAAATCCTCAAACATGAGCAAAGAGGCCCCCAAGTTACCAATGCCGACGATGGCTAGACGCCACTCTCGGTTCAGGCCCAGTATGTTTCGTATGTGGTCACAAAGATCCTTTATGTAATATCCCACTCCCCGTATACCGAACTCTCCGAAGTACGCAAGATCTTTCCTCACCTGGGCGGCATTTACAGCACATTCACCGGCCAACTGCGCAGAGGATACCACCGTCTCGCCTTTGTGTTCCAATGTCTCTAAGTAACGCGCATAGGTGGAAAGTCTCCTAATGGTCGCCTCTGGAACTTTCGAGAATTTCAAGACACTGCCTCCCTGTTATGTGAAACATTTCCTTTTCTTGCTTATAGAAGCTTTTCGTGAAAAAAGCAAGTAAAAAAATATTTTTTCACAAAATCCTTGGCTGCGCTCAATCTGACAACGTTCGCTCCTCCCATGCGTCGCAGCACAACTATGGTGATGCCCTCTTAAGAAATAGCCTCTTTCGGCCAGTCCCCCTCAGCCTGATGTTTCTCCAGGGTGATGTCAAAGGACCTTTGCACTTACGTCTCCGGAAACAGCCCCGATCCCCAACGCTTGCTCCGGCAACTCCATTCCGATATACTTTGCCGAAGGTAATGGAGGAACACCGGACCACATGATGCCTATCGTCGCCATTGTTGGCAGACCCAATGTGGGCAAATCGACCCTGTTTAATCGACTGGCTGGCTTTCGGAAGGCCATTGTGGAGGATCTTCCGGGAGTGACTAGGGATCGTAACTATGTTGATGTGGACCGTTACGAAACCTCCTTCACGCTCATCGACACAGGGGGGTTTGAACCTGTAGCTAAGGAGGGTCTGCTGGCACAGATGGCTGAACAGTGCCGTCTGGCGGTGGAAGAAGCAGATATCATCATTTTTTTGCTTGATGGCAAAGAGGGTCTGACATCGTCGGACCGCGAGATCGGTCGCCTACTACGCCGGAGAAACAAGAGAGTCCTTCACGTTGTCAACAAGATCGATGGCCCCAAACACGAAGAGAAAATCTACGAATTCTATGGCCTCGGCGTTGATACCCTCTATCCCATATCCGCTCAACACAATCTGGGCATAGATGGCATCATCGAAGCCCTTATGAAGCTCACGCCCACGACGTCCCTAGGGAAAGAGGCGGACGAACAGGGTTTAAAGATAGCGTTGGCCGGAAGGCCGAATGTGGGCAAATCCTCTATCATCAACCGGCTTCTGGGCTACGAAAGAATAATGGTCCATGAGACCCCTGGGACCACCAGAGACTCGATAGACACACCGTTCAGCCTGGGTGAAACGAGGTACGTTCTCGTTGATACGGCCGGGCTCAGGAGAAAGAGCAGAATTAGTTTACGGCTCGAGAAATACTGTGTGGTGGAGGCAATAAGAAGTATCGAGCGGGCCGATATCGTCCTCCTCGTACTCGATGCACAGGAACCTGGTACTGAACAAGACGCCCGCATTGGAAGCTTGGTGCATGACAAAGGAAAGGGGCTGGTCCTCCTGGTTAACAAATGGGACCTAGTAGAGAAAACTGCCACCCTAGCTACCTTTTCGGAACACATACGGAACCAATTGCAATTCCTCGAGTATGCACCTATTGTTCTTGCGTCAGCCCGGTCAGGTTGGGGGTTGTCACAAATTTTCGAGGTCGTCAACGAAATTGCTGCAGTGACAGAATTTCACAGTCCGCCAATGTTTAGAGGGAGGAGCGTCAGGCTATCCTATATCACCCAAGTCTCCACTCGCCCCCCAACCTTTGTCTTCTTCACCAACTATCCTGCGGCTATCCCCTACACGTACAGGAGATATCTGGTCAATCAACTCAGAAAGCATTTTGGCTTTCATGGGAATCCTATCCGTTTAGTCTTGAGGAAAAAGCATTAGGGAAGTGAAAGGATATCAGGTCCGGCGTCGGTCACTGCAACGGTGTGTTCGAAATGAGCCGACAGACCCCGATCAGCAGTGACCACCGTCCAACCATCTTCGAGCACAGTTACCTTCCAAGTGCCCTCGTTGACCATGGGCTCTATCGCTAGAATCATGCCAGGCAAAAGTCTGGGTCCCTGGTGGGGTGGTCCATAATTGGGCACCTGGGGCTCCTCGTGAAGACTTCTTCCGATCCCGTGGCCAACGAAGTCTCTCACCGGGGAAAACCCCAAAGATTCCACGCATGATTGTATCGCATGAGAGATGTCCAAAAGACGGCAACCTGCCCGGGCCTGTTTGATTCCCTCGTAAAGAGCCTTTTCCGTCGCTTCCAAGAGCCTTCTGGCCGCATCGCTCTCCTTCCCCACAGGCACGGTGATGGCCGCATCACCAAAATATCCATCGTAATGGACCCCAAAATCCATACTAACGATGTCGCCTTCACGTAAAGCACGCTTGCCGGGAATCCCATGCACCACTTCTTCGTTAATAGAAACACAAAGACTGGCCGGATATCCCCTGTATCCCTTGAAAGCCGGGATGGCGTCCGCATTCCTCGCCGCCGTCTCCGCAATCCGGTCCAGTTCCTCCGTCAGGATGCCGGGTCGGATGGTCTCCTTCAGTTTCTGGAGAATCTGCGCTACCAAACGGTTGGCCCGGCGCATGATTTCAATCTCTTGTTTACTACGTATATTGATCATTTCTCTTCCGACTCCTGCATAGTAACGAACCAAGCAAATCAAGTCAACGGCTGCATGGCTGGCTGCCCGCGTCTATGAATTGGTTACTATCTGCCCGGTAGTTTTGCGCGCAAAAAAGCCGGCAAGGAGAATCCCGTCTCCTATGCGGTGACAGAGCAATACCCCCAACTGAACAGAGTTAGGCACAGTAGATCACCAACGTCTGCCGGAGGCAGGGGCAGTTGTCCATGAGGCAGTGACTCGTTAGATCCCGTTTAGTAGACTCCACATTGTGGGCTACAGGCCTCAAAGAAGAGCTTAGATCTGGCCAATCTTGCGGTCGCAGCATTCTGGAAAAGGCTTATCGAGGCTCTGTGCAGAGATCGGAAGAACGAATGAACAGGCATCCCCGGGGAGCGAGGTTAAGACTGTTCTCCGTTTGTCTATCGGCAAAAGGCCTTGATTTTTTTCTTTTTTTTTGCAATGATTTCTAAAAAATATCAATAAGGAGCTCACATGATAATTGAATGTGAGGCATGTGGTACCAAGTACCGGCTTGATGACTCGAAGGCAAAGGACGGTGTTCGAGTCAGATGTTCTCGATGCCAGAATGTCTTCAGAGTCTCTCCGCCCGTCTCTCCAGAGGAACCCCCTCTCTTCGGCGACGTCCAGGAAACAACTGAAGGTCCATCTCTGAACGAGTGGGAAGAAGAGTTTGCCACGAAGCCCCCTCCCCCCAAAATGAAGGTTGCGGCTGCCCCACCTGAGAAAGAAACTTCGCCGGGCATACTGGTACCCTCTGCAGACGGGGAGAAACCGCTTTTCCCGGAAGAAGAATATGAGGAAAAACCGTGGGCAGAGGAGGAAATATTCCCCTCCCGTGCCCCTTTCGCACGAGAGGCGCGTTACAGGAAGGAGCGCAGAGTCTCCAAGATCTTCTTGCTTTCCATACTTTTGATCGTAGTGATCTTCGGAGCCCTGTACTATTTTGCGCGAACGCACACATCCGTACCGCTTTTTGAATCTATCTATGGAGGCATTTCACGCTTACTCGGAGACGGGAAGGAACACCAACTCTCCATGATCTTCATGAGGGGCTCTGAACATCAAGTGGATGGCAAGACCATATTCGTGATTCAAGGAAAGGTTACCAACCGTTCGAAAGAGACAAAACGATACGTGAAGCTCAACGGCTACCTTTTCAACAACGAGGGCAAGATTGTGGCCAAAGGTGCTGGATATTGTGGCTACACCATCACAACAAGCGATATCAAGAATTCAACACACGACAAACTGAAAGCCTCTTTCGGTTACATAGCCCTGGCCAAAGTCCCACCCGTTCCTGCCGAAAAGAGTATACCGTTCACGATCATCTTCTTCGAAC
>SMTZ1_10012581_pt1 | contig 11334 bp, 12 predicted proteins | sample DeeMarSWOR136_30_FD_25667 | JGI IMG/M metagenome (IMG submission 25667)
TTTTTAATAAGAAATCATATCTTCGTGGATGGATGGACAAGGCAATTATGCTTATTCAATCAAATCCGGCAATTATAGATAGTATTTTTGCTAGAGTTCAAAAAATACCATATACTATGAAGTTGCTAGAGGAAAATGGTATTTCTAAGACTGATTTAACAAAATATGCTACACAATTAAAAAATAACCCATCTCTTTTAAAACAGGAATTTGATCAAGTACAAATCAACGTAGATTTAACACCGCAACCACCTGCTCCAAAAGGATTAAGCACCTCAAGTGCGATTGGCTGTCTTATAACTGTAATTGCATTGCTTCCGCTTGTTGTAATCTTAGCTGTACTGATTGGAACAATAACAATTGTAACTTGCTTAAATATAGGTAATTGTCTTGAGGCTATTATGGAGGGTATATTTGAAAATATCCTTCAAGAACTAATGCCTGCGTAATTCTAAAAAAATAATTAAATTAAAAAAATTCTTTCTTCTTTTTATAGTTTATTAATTCTACGGTATATTTATATATAATTCATGAGTATATTTATAATGAAGAAAATGATTTTTAAAAAAAAGCAAGTTACAATATTCATCATCGGTCTTTTTATAATTCTAAATATTTCATCGATACAAGCTGAAACATTTACGCCCTTAACTTATAATAATGAATCTTTTCAAATTCTAGAAAAACAAACAAATATTAATCAGGAAATATTAGATTCTACTATAATATCTTGCAATGATTTTTCAACATCTTATAAAAAATTTACCGCCTTAATTCTAAATCCTTCAGAGCATATATATGGAAATAAGCATTGTCTTAAAATCATAAACAATTTACTCACAATTGGATATAATATTGAGTATCTATGTAATGATGCAGTTGATTTACCATATATTAAAACCAATTTAAGTGCAGAAATCGTATATATAAACACACATGCTGGTTATTGGGACCTAGATGGTGATAATCTATCAGACACTGTTGTTATTAGTACTGGTGAACATTGGACCAATGAAACCCCGATAAATTATCAATTTGAATATGAAAATCAAATGATTGTTGAAGGTATTGTTGGAAATGAGAGTTTTGTTGCCTTTACACCAGCATTAATTAACTACTATTATAATCCAGGAGATTTACCTAATTCCCTTATTTATATGGCAACCTGTTATGCAGCATATGATGATTCAATGGCAGAAGTTTTTTTAGATAAAGGAGCATCTGCATACATGGGATGGAGCAAAAATACTGCTTTTTGGACTAATAGTATTACTTCAGTTCTAGCTTTTAGATTTTTACTAAATGGATTAACCGTTAAACAGGTATGTAATCTGATTAGATCAGGAGGCCTTATCAATTTTTTATTACAATCAAAATTAATTTATTATGGATATGGGAATCATCGAATTTAACTAGATAAATTTTTTTTATTTGTAATATATTCTGATGAACTTTTAAGGTCTAATGGTTTTTAAATATAAAATTTTGAAGGTAAAAATAGTCCTTTATCATTATTAAAAATTTAATAATAGGAGTATTTAATAATTGTTTGTTTCTTGAGATTTTGAATTTAAATGAAGCCCAATTGCTTTCTTTACCTGTGATGTCTTTGGCTTTTGCCTTGATATTAAAATTATTCTTGTTTTCCCAGATATGTTTGATTTTTAACGATTCACCTGATACATAAGGGCCAATCCATTCTTCTGTATTTGTATCACCCCAGTCAATGTAATAGTAAACATCGTCATTTCCATCTGCATCAACAGATGTGAATATAAATTCATATTCTTTTTCAGGCTCTCCACTTGTTGGTCCGTTTATCTCTGGTGCAATTGGTCCCCAGTTAAAGCTTTCAGGATCATAGTCAACCCATGCAATAAATCCTCCTAAGTTCAAACAATCATATTCAATATTAAAAAAGCCATTGTACCCCCAATTAGGCCCCCAAGTATTTTTACATATCCAATATCCACCATTACCTATAGAAGGATCATCTTTCCAACCTACAACGGTTATACCATGGTTTACAAAATTTGGACAATTTTCATTGTAATCTGGATAATACTGTGATGGTAATTTATGGAATCTACCCCATCTTATAAAACGCTCTGAAGCCCAGAAATATACCATGATAGGTCCTTTCTGGTAAACAAGTGATTTTATTGTATCTCTCAATTCAGGTATGTTATAATATGTCCAACTTTCATCATAATCTAAGACTGGGACAAGATAATCTTCCCAATTCTCAGCTTTTTCAGAGCAAGGAGGGATATAACCAAAGTTTGATTGATACTTAAAACATTCTTCCGTAATAACACCATTATGGTAATTCCCAGCTGTTGAGGAATTTTGTATAAAATAAAATACACAATGGTCAATATTTCCTCCATTACAACTACCTGCCTCTGGTAAACATGAGAGTACATATTGCTCAGAAAGATCAGGATCCAACTCTGCACATCCTTCTCTAATATTAATAACACTTTCAAATGCACCCATTGCAGCAAAAAGCCAGCAACTACCACAATTTCCTTGATTTTTTACTGGAGTTGTCCAATCCCTTCCATCAATATCTCTCCAGTTGAATTCACTTGGAGTATTAATTAGATTTATATTAAAAAATTTTGGTTCTTTATTAGAAGGATTAATTGGGATAGGAGGCATAGTTGTATATTCTTTATCTAAAAAATAATCGATTTTTTCACTGTTGTTAGTTTGAAAATTACATACTGAAGAATTATTAATATCATTATATCCTGATACAAAACCTGAACCTATTAATAGAAAAATTATTCCAAATAAAAACACCCTTTTTAAATAATTGCGTTTCATTTTATCACCTCTTTATTATTTAGTTAAAATTTAGATTTTTTCTTAAATATTAAAAAATAGAAGAATATAAAAATTTAATTTTAAAAAAATTGAATAAAATTTGGCAATTTTATATTATTTTTAACAATATGTTCAACAATAATTGTGAAAATTGATTTAAAACATAGAAAAAATCTATATTAACTTTATATAAATTCTAGTGGGCCTGTCCGAATTTGAATCGGAGTTTCTAGCTCCCAAAGCACCCCACAGGCCCAAAATATTTTTTTTGGTAACATTATTCACCATTAAAAACTTTTACTATTTAATAGATTTTTAGTATGGTTCTTTTCTATAGACTTGTTTAGTTTCATATTTACTAATAATTTTATAAATCTTAGATTGATTATCGTTGATAATTATAGGGGAAAAAAATATGAAAAAAATTTGTACTAGATGTGGTTATGAAAACGCTGCTAAAAATACATTCTGTTTAAACTGTGGAGCAAAAATAATGGATTTGAAAGATGAAAGTAAAAAAATTGTTAAATCTAATGATTCTCAATCTTCAGTGGTAAAAGAACCTATTGTTCAGCAAACAGAAAAAAGATTTGTTAAATCTGGTAAATTTGTTATGACTTCTAATAAAACTACAACGAATTTAGCAATAATAGCAATTATATTTTCTATTATCGCTATTGTATTTTCAATATTTGTTAGCCCTGCTCTTACACTTGGCTCTGGTGCTGTGGGTTTAAAGGAACTAGCTGATGATTCAGTTACTAGTAGTAAAATTGTTGATGGTTCAATTACTGATGCAGATATTAATAATTTCGGGCTTTCTAGAATTGCAAAAAATTCTATTAACAGTAATAATATCGTAGATTATTCAATATTATTAAGCGATCTTAATTCAAACACTATTGAAGCAATAACAGGTATGAATGCTATTGAAAATGATTCAATAACTGGTGAAAAAATAGCCAATTTTTCTATTGTAAGTAATGATATTGCAAATAATTCTATAACAAGTCAAAAAATAGTTGATGGCACAATTTCAGAGGATGATTTTGCAGATGATGCTGTTACCTATGATAAAATGAATATAAAAATAAAATATGGAATAGCAACTAATAGGATTAATGGAAGCTCAATATCTCATGGTATTGGTAGTACTCCAATTTGTGTTGTTGTCACACCTGATTATGAATCATTTGGTGGAAATGCTGCAATATATGTTAATGTTTATAATATAGGGTCATCTAGTTTTCGAGTAGGTCTTTGGTATGAAGAAATAGGTACCTCAGGACCATTAAATCCAGTTAGCTCAAGTAATCCTGTTGATGTATATTGGATTGCAATTTATACTAGCTGATATAGATTTAATTAGATGATTACACAACTATACAATCAATCTTTGTAATCCTAAAAATAGCAAATACTATTGAATTATTTCTTGCTAAATAAAAATAAAGAGTTTAAATCAGATTTTTTTCTAGATTTTACTTATTCATAATTTTTAAAAACTTTTATGAATAAATACTTATTACTATTTTTTTAATGGATTTTAGATTTGATAAGCCTTTACACATTTTTGCATTATTATTACTTATTGGATGTTTTTTTTTAATTTTTGTAATTCCAATAATAACATTTTTTCTTTTGATTGATACTCCTCAATTAATTGAGAATCTAGAAATTACTGAAATTATTGCTTTAGAAAGTCAATTACTTGTAATAGCAATATTTATTTTGATACCTTTTGCTTGGTATTTTTTTGTTAATAATTTGAAGTTAAAAGAAATTTTTGGACGGATTAAACTTGTTAGCGAAAATATTGATATTGCATTTCTTTGGGGATTAATGGCTGCTATAATAATATTTATTATTATTTTTGTAATAGAATTTATTTTAATAAGACTGGGTCAGAGTCTTCAAGATTTAAGTAATATACCAGATCTACAAATGTTGTTTTCTTGGCCTGTATTGTTTTTTTTAGTTACTATTCAACCAATTGGTGAAGAAATTTTTTTTAGAGGTTTTTTATTTGAAAAAATTGAAAAATTTGCTGGAGGAATAGTCGCGATATTTATTACAGCATTTTTATTTGGTTTGGCTCATATGTCATATGGTAAAATATTTCCTGTTTTAATGCCAATTTTGATGGGGATAATATTGGGTTATATCGTCTATAAAACCAAAAATTTATATTCTGCAATAACTGCTCATATTGTTTTTAATATTACCAGTTTAGCACTTGCTTATTTAGGTCAACATTTATTGGAACAGTTTGCGTTAAATCTATAAATAAGATTTCTATCCATCTATTCAAGGTTTTAAGGTGAAATTATGCAAAATGAAAGAACATTTGTAATGATTAAACCCGATGGTGTTCAGCGTGGTCTTGTTGGTGAAATTATAAATCGTTTTGAAAAAAAGGGTATAAAAATTGTAGCTATGAAACTTGTTTCAGTTTCCAAAGAACTTGCAGAGAAACATTATGGTATTCATAAAGCTAAACCTTTTTTTAAACCCACTGTAGAATATGTTATTTCATCCCCAGTTGTAGCAATGATTTTAGAGGGTAACAATGCTATAAATCTAGTAAGAACAATGATGGGTAAAACAAATCCACAAGAGGCTTTATCTGGTACAATTCGTGGTGATTTTGCTCAGTTTATAGGAAGAAATATTATACATGGCTCTGATGGACCTGAAACAGCAGATTTTGAGATTAAATTGTGGTTTAAACCTGAGGAAATTGCTAATTATAAGAGAATTGATGAATGTTGGCTCTCGGAATAGGTAATATATTTTTGTCGTTGACTTTATAACTATAATTGTTATACTGATTGTGCAATGATTTTCGATAGGATGACTCTAATTGTTCCTGATGATACTAAATTCGAAGAGTGTAATATTGTAACTAAAGGAGATGTTGTAATTGGTAATCGTTGTTCAATACAATTTGGTATAAAAACCGATGGTAGAATTTTTATTGGTGAACATGTAACTATTGAAGGGAAATTAGATGCAACTGGTGATATTCGAATTGATATTTTTTCTGTTATTAAAGGTGATATTCGAAGTGGTAGAAATGTCTATTTGGGTGAGAAAGTAAGTGTTAAGGGTAAACTTACATTAAAAGGGGATCTTGATGTTGGCGATAGTGTTGAAATAAGTAAGGGTTTTGAAGCAAAAGGTTGGATAAATATCCGTAGCCCTATACCTGTTGTAATATATATTTTTATATATCTTTTACAACTTTTAAAGATGGGTCATAGTGAAGAAATAGAAAAAATATTAAAAGAAATTGAAGAAAAAAATAACGATGCAATAACTATATTTGAAACCTTTCTTTTTATTCCTGATAATACAATAATAGGTATTCTAAAATCCAAAGTCGATTATAATCTAAATATGGGTAAAAAATCCGTTCTAAGAGGAAACTTTGAAGTAAAAGGAAATATAACAATAGAAAATGATTCAATAGTGCATGGAAGTATAATGTCAGCAGGTGATTTTTTCTGCGGAAAAAACACTGTAATTAATGGAAATATAACCACAGATGGTATTGTAAAAATTGAAGATAAATCAAGTATTTTTGGAAATATATCAGGTAATAAGATTTTTCTATCAAAAACAGCATCTATAAATGGAGATTTATTTGCTAAAGAAGGAGTTTCATTTATATCACCTTCAAAAATTAAAATGGATGAAAAAATTAAACGATTTGAAACAGAAGCTAATGTAATTGATGAAGTAAAAAATATATTGGAGTAAAAAAAATGGGTATGCAAATAGGAATAGTCGGAAAACCTAATGTAGGTAAATCCACTTTTTTTAACGCTTCAACAGATGCGCATGCTGAAATAGCTAACTATCCTTTTACAACAATTGATGCAAATAGAGGAGTAATGTATGTAAATAAACCATGTCCTTGTAAAGAATTTAATGTAAAATGTACTCCACATAACTCCAAATGCATTAATGGTACAAGATTTGTACCAATTGAGGCAATTGATGTTGCAGGACTTGTTCCAGATGCATGTAAAGGAAGGGGTCTTGGTAATAAGTTTCTTGATGATTTAAGGCAAGCTCATGCTTTAATTCATATTGTAGATTCTTCGGGAAGCACCGACACTGAAGGTAATCCATGTGGTGTTGGTAAATATGATCCAGTGGATGATGTAGAATTTTTAGAACGAGAGATTAATTTTTGGTTAATGGGAATTATAAAAAAGGGTTGGGAAGATGTAGCAAGACGATGTGAACTTGAAGAGAAAAAAATTGAATCAATGCTTGCAGAAAAACTAACCGGTTTAGGAATCAAAGAGGAACATATACATGATGCCATACGAAAACTTGGACTTGATTACTCTAAACCCTCAAAATGGACAGATGATGAAATTTTAAAACTTTCGGATTATGTTAAAAAAGTAAGTAAACCTATGCTTATTGCATTTAATAAATGTGATATTGCAACTGATAATCTTTTATCAAAGGTAGATGATATAAAAAAGAAAGGATACATAGTAGTTCCAACAAGTGCAGAATGTGAACTAGCCCTTAAAAATGCGGCAAAAAAAGGATTAATTGAATATAAACCTGGTAGCAATAATTTTAGTATATTGAAAGATTCTGATCTTAGCGAAGCACAACTAAATGTACTTAATTATATTCGTGATCACGTTCTAAAAAAATTTGGTTCAACAGGAATACAAAAATGTATAGAAGAATCAGTAAAAATGCTTAACTTGATAGTTGTGTACCCAGTAGAAGATGAAACACATCTAACTGATAAAGAGGGAAGAATTTTACCCGATGCACATTTTATGAAAAAAGGAAGCACTGCTAAAGATTTAGCATACAAAGTTCATACTGACTTAGGTGATCATTTTATAAGGGCAATCGATGCAAGAACACATCGGGTTATCGGCGCAGATTATGAATTAAAAGATGGAGATGTAATAAGAATAGTTGCAGATGTTTAATAATCTCATTTTTATATTTGGTAATTCTTTATTTGCCACAATTTTAGTATCTAATAGTTATTTTCTCTTTTTTTAAAAAATAAATATGCATATGCATCTGCTTCATACTTGCATATATATCTGCGAAACAGCTTTTTATATTAACTTTAACTTTACTTTTATTTGGGATCACTCAACTAAAAATTTTATTTCTAAGGATGAAAAAAATGTCTAGGTATAAATTACACCATCGTAATTCATCGAAATTTAAAAACATAAAAATATTTCTAAAACAGCTTCAAAAAAAAACTATTAAAACAAAAATTCAAAAACTCAAATGGATTTTAATATCTATATTTTTATCTATTGCTCTTGGAATAATAGTTATATTTTTAGTTAATGTAAATGGTTATTTACAAATTATAATGGGTTATAGTATTACAGGATTTTTAACATTTTTTATGGCATATTTTGGTTGGGTTTTAGCACATACATTGATTGAAAAAATAACAGTTAATAACAAAAAAAATGATAACAGTCTATTATATTATTTTAAAAAGTTTAGAAAAAATAATGAGCAATAAATAATTATTTCTTTGTTATACATTTGATGAGGTGAAACTTTATTGATAATATTTGATAATCATATTCATTTAAGAAGAGATGGATATTTTTTAGATGCTATAAAAGATTTTAAATCAGCAGGTGGTACTCATATTGTTTTATGTCAATATCCTATGATTAATTTAGTTATGAAAAACAAAAGTTATGAAAAATGTTATAAAGAAACTTTATTAATTGCTGATGAAATCCGCTTAAAAATTGGTATTGGTGTATTTGTCACTGTTGGTCCATATCCTGTTGATTACTTGAAACTTTCTGAAAAATTTGGAAGAGAATCAGCTATATCAATAATGAAAAAAGGAATAGATGAAGCGGCAAAGCTTTGTATGCAAAAAAAATGTATTGGAATAGGGGAAATTGGAAGACCACATTTTAAGGTCAATAAACAGGTTGTTAGGGATTCAAATGAAATTATTTTTTATGGAATGCAACGAGCAAAAGATGTTAATGTTCCAGTGATATTACATACTGAATCAACAACTCCTACTCAGTGTAAGGAATTTGCTGAATTAGGAAAAAAAGCTGGTTTGAAAGTTAATAAAATAGTTAAACATTTTTCACCTCCACTAATTTTAAAAAATGAAAATTATGGTATTATGCCTTCAGTTTTGGCAAGTGAAAAAAATGTTTTGGAGGCTCTTAAAAAAAGTACACGTTTTATGATGGAAACAGATTATATTGATGATCCACGTAGACCTGGAGCTGTACTTGGTCCAAAAACAGTACCAAAAAGAACAATTGAACTATTAAAGAAAAATTGTTTAAGTGAAAAAGAAGCATATGAAATCCATAAAATAAATCCTGAAAAAACATACAATATTAATCTAGAAGCATAGAGTTTTAAATAATTACTATATTTGAGGTTATTGATTAAGATGAAGATAATTGGAAAAAATATTGAAAATCGAACGATTCTAATTATTTCAACTATAGTTATTATAATCTTAGCTGGTTATTATATTATCACTACCTCACCAGCTGCGGAAGACTATAACACTGTTGAGGAAGTACTTAGAAACAAAGATAATTATTATAATAAATCAATAATTATACGGGGTTATTATGATAGTAATGGACAATCTATTGTTTCTACACCATCGGATGTAACAGGTAAATTTTCACTGAAATTAGATCACCATGAAGTTCAAAATGCCTCAGATATACTCGTAGATGATAAGAAGTATAACTTTACTGGTACATTGCAAGAAACTAATGTAGGTGATCCAGGTAATATTGTTATATTTAAAGCGATTAAAATTGAAATAGTTTAAATTAATTTTTAATTTTTATTTTTAACCAATATACTTTAGCTCTTCTGATTTTTCTTTAGAAGGGCCTTCCATTTCCCTTAATTGTTGTGCTATATATTCAATTTCCTTTGCTTTTTGTTCTAAGGCTGACAAGTTCAACTGAATTTTTGTTATTTTTGTTAAAATATTTAAAACAGCTTTTGCGCTTTTAGGATCAACTAAATATCCTGGAGTTTCGCCCATAAGACAAACACCTTTAAAACCTCTCATTTCACCAAGACCAAGTAAAAGTCCACTTGCACCAACTATACCACCACCTGGCTCATTTTTCTTAAAAATTGCACCATATTTTTTCATTAGCTTAACAAGTTTTTTATCAGTTGTTGCACATAAAACTTTAGGCTCTTTTATTTCATGACCTAAACCATATCCTCCTAATGTGTATATTTCTTTAACATTAAAATCTTCAATAGTATCTAATATTTTCTCAGTTAACTCATATTGACCATTTGAAGAAAGAGCTTGATAATCACCTGTTAAAAGTATTAGATCTTTTTGCCCTATCTTTTTTGCTTTCCAATAATAAAACTCATTGTTAACTAGTTTAACAGTTCCATCTAAATTAATAAAAACTTGAGGTGGAAAATCTTTACTATATATCTCTGCAAATTTAACAGCATTTATACTATCAATTAGATGTTCAACAGCTAATTTACCAACATTTCCTATACCGGGTAATCCTTCAATAAAAATAGGATTTTTAAGCTTAGGCTTTTCTACAATATATCTTACTGTTACAAGATCCATATTATCCACTTTTTTCTAATTTTTTTAATTTTCGTCTATATACACCATAATGATCTTGTGGTGAAAATCTAGGCGGATTTTTACAAATAGTTATTTTTTTACATATTTTACATATACTATATAATGTATAAACTTTACAATTTTCACAATAAAGTAGATTTGTCATTTACTCCTCTAACTTACGATGAAATTCACAATTTCCATAATACTTTTTTATTGAATTTTGTATTTTCTCAACAGATTTTTTCATTTCCAATTCTGCAATCTTATAATCAGGTGCTCTAACTGATATAATATAATGAGGCGCTGCAATATATTTAATTTCAATTTTTACATCTTCAAATTGACTTTCTTCGGCTGCTTCTAATACATAACGAATATGTTTAATACCATCTGGTAACCAGGATGTAACATTAATATAACCTTTAATATTTACAAATGGGATAGTAATATTAGTTTTTGCTATTATATCAAAATCCTTAAGCCATTCTCCTTTAAAACCATCCTTTTTAAGAGTTTCAATATCATATGCAGCTTCCTCAAATGCTGCATAAAGCGAACCATATTTTTTTATTAAATCATTACAAAAACCATCATAACATCTATCAATACTTTCATTTAATCGTTTAGATAGCATTTCTAAAAGTTTTTCAGATTTTTGGGAATTTTTCCATTCCTGAATTTTCTCTCTTTTTTGATGCTCATTTACTCTTTTTAATGATAGATCAACATGATTCTTTATCTTATCCACATGCATTACTTTGCAAACGACTTTTTGTTTCTCCCTTATATGATTACGAATGCGTTTAACCCAACCTGTAGCAATTTCAGCTATGTGTATAAAACCCTCTTTTCCAGGATATTCATCT
>SMTZ1_10018693_pt1 | contig 11330 bp, 8 predicted proteins | sample DeeMarSWOR136_30_FD_25667 | JGI IMG/M metagenome (IMG submission 25667)
AAAATCGCCTCCAAACCATCGGGCAGTAATTGGACGTTTTCGCATTTAGCGATGAGTTTGATGTAGTTGTAATGCTCTACTCTGGGTAAGAAAGCAAACCTAAAAGGGGCACATCGGGACTGAATCGGCTCAATTATCTTTCCGCTGTAATTCGCGCACATAATAAAACGACAGGTTTCAGTATACCTTTCCATTGTGCGACGTAAAGCCTGCTGCGCATCAGAGGTCATGTTGTCAGCCTCATCCAAAATCAAGATTTTGAAGGGAATCTCACCAATAGAGCGAGATCGGGCAAATGTCTTAATTGTTTCCCTAACAACGTTAATGCCTCGTTCATCACTAGCGTTTAGCTCCATAAGGTGTTCTCGGTAGCCTTCACCATAAAGATCTCGCGCTAAACACAGGGCAGCGGTGGTTTTTCCCGTTCCAGGAGGTCCAGCAAATATACAATGAGGCACGTTTCTGGCCTTAACAAAACTAGTTAAGCGTTCTACAATTGTTTTCTGGTCTACCATGTCCTCCAGCTGTTTTGGTCTGTATTTTTCAGCCCACATTTCAAAACTCAATACGCGATACTCCTTTCGATGTAACATTATAAACGAGGGCTAATAAATGCTGATGTTAATTGCCATTTTGTTTTTGGGAGAGTGTGATGTTTTCAAATGGTGGCTGAACATTCAACAGCAATAAGTTGTAATCAAAAACATTTACCAAAACCTTGTTTTTTAAATGTTCACTTATTTTATATGATTACCATTATTCGCATATAAATGATGGTAAATAAGAATATATATGAAAAATATTGAGTATTTAGAAAAATAAAAGGTGTTAATATGAATTTTAGAAGACCGAACGCGGATGAGTCAACCGGTACATTCAACCGATCAAGGGATGTCGCACCAATGTCTGGCATCTGTTCAAGATGCATCGATGGATGTAGAGGAGGTTGCGAAATCTGGTTATCAACATTCAGAGGTCGTGAAGTACTTTACCCTGGACCTTTTGGGGGAATGACCGCTGGCGCAGACAAAAACTATCCCGTGGACTATTCCCACCTGAACATTCAAGGCTATGCCCGAGGCGCAAAAGGTCTTCCTGAAGGTGTGCAAGGAAACCCGGATACAGCTCTTTTCCCGAAAGTAGATACTGAAACAGAATACGGATGGAATAAAAAAGTCAAGTTAAAAGTCCCAATTTTCACTGGTGCATTAGGCTCAACGGAGATAGCGAGGAAGAACTGGGAGCACTTCGCCATAGGCGCCGCTATTGCAGGCATCACGCTTGTTTGTGGAGAAAATGTTTGTGGAATCGATCCCGAACTCGAATTGAACAGTAATGGCAAGATTACAAAGTCACCTGAGATGGACCGGCGCATAGAGATTTACAAGAACTTCTATGAGGGCTACGGAGAACTACTTGTTCAAATGAACGTGGAAGACACACGATTTGGAGTAGCAGAGTACGTGTCATCAAAACATGACCTTGAAACAATCGAACTAAAATGGGGCCAAGGCGCTAAATGCATAGGTGGAGAAATTAAGGTAAAAACCTTAGAAAGAGCAAAAGAGCTTAAAAAAAGAGGCTATGTTGTCTCACCTGACCCCACACTTCCCGAAACCCAAACAGCCTTCAAAAAAAGAGCCCTGAAAGAGTTCGAGAGACATTCACGTTTGGGGTTTGTGTCCAAAGAAGGCTTTCTGGAAGAAGTTGATCGCCTTAGAGGCTTAGGATTTAGAAGGATTACTCTGAAGACAGGTGCTTACTCCGCACTAGAACTGGCTATGGCACTGCGTTACGGCGCTGAAGCAAAATTAGACCTACTCACTATTGATGGCGCCCCAGGCGGTACGGGAATGAGCCCTTGGCCAATGATGAACGAGTGGGGAATACCAACTTTTTATCTGCAATCGCTCATGTATAACTACTGCCAAAAAATCTCGAAAAAAGGCATAAAAGTTCCTGATATCGCAATGGCCGGCGGTTTCTCGTCAGAGGATGGCGTGTTCAAAGCGCTTGCCATGGGCACACCCTTCGTCAAGGCTGTATGCATGGGAAGAGCGTTGATGATACCTGGAATGGTTGGAAAGAATATAGGAACCTGGTTAGCTGAAGGCAATTTGCCTAGTTCGGTTTCAAAGTACGGAAAAACCGCTAACGAAATCTTTGTTGCCTACGCGGAACTTGAAGAGAAATTCGGTTCGAAAATGAAAGATATACCTTTGGGCGCCTTGGGGATTTACACATACTGCCAAAAGTTCAAGGTCGGATTGCAGCAACTGATGGCTGGAAGCAGAAACTTTGCACTCTCAACAATATCCCGGAAAGACCTTATGGCTCTAACAGAGGAAGCGTCAAAAATCTCAGGCATACCATACGTGATGGACGCCTACAGCGACGAAGCGAATGCGGTCTTGGAAGAATAAAAAGCCTTCCTTCTCAACTTATTTTTAGCATCTCCAATTTTTCTTTTGCAGAAAACCTTTCAACCGAGCTAGAGCTTTTTCTAAGAAAAATCGAGATGTCAATACTTCTTTACCTTAATCGATGTATAGGCTATGTGAAAGAGAGGATAAACATATCAGTAGAATAGAGCGTAAAAGGAATTCTTAATAGCCTAAAGGAAGACACCTAGCTTACAGTGATGTCTTGTGACCCACCACACCGCTCTAACAGTCGCGTTAGAACAGTTGAAAATTGCCGCCGAAAAACTCGATTTGGATGATGGAATACACGAAATACTTAAGAAACCTAAGCGTTCGTTGATAGTTTCGGTCACTATAAAAATGGATGACCATCGCATGGGTGTCTTCGATGGTATCCGTGTGCAACACTGGGACGTTAAAGGGCCGTTCAAAGGAGGCATCAGATACCATCCTGACGTAACTATTGATGACATAACCGCGCTCGCTATGTGGATGACGTGGAAATGCGCAGTCGCCAACATTCCTTATGGCGGAGCAAAAGGCGGAGTATGCTGCAATCCCAAAGAATTGTCGCAGGGCGAATTGGAACGGCTAACCAGAAGATACGTAAGTCTAATTTTCGAATACCTCGGACCGCACAGGGATATTCCAGCCCCAGATGTTTATACAAACGAGCAGACAATGGCATGGATGATGGATACTTACAGCCAGCTTAAAGGCTATAGCGTTCCCGAAAGCGTCACAGGGAAACCCGTAGAGATAGGTGGTTCAGAAGGCAGGGTGTGCGCCACATCGCTGGGCGTAGCGTTCTGCACAAAAGAAGCGGCTAAAATCTTAAAGCTAAATATGAAAAACGCTACGGTAGCAGTACAAGGTTACGGGCACGTTGGATATAACGCGGCCAGCATAATGCACAGCTTGGGATGCAAAGTTATTGCGGTAAGCGATTCGGCAGGCGGCATTTACTGCCCCGATGGCATAATTCCCTCTGAGGTGTACGCCCACAAGAAAAAAACGGGTTCGGTGATAAACTACAAAAGCTGCACTAACATAACCAATGAGGAACTCCTGCAGACAAAATGTGACATACTGATTCCGGCTGCTTTGCAGAATCAAATAACTAAGGAGAACGCGGCTGAAATCAAAGCGAAGATAGTGGCGGAAGGCGCGAACGGACCCACAACTCCAGAAGCAGACAGGACGCTATATGAGAAAGAAGTGTTCCTAATCCCGGACATTCTAGCTAACTCGGGAGGCGTTACGGTGAGCTATTTCGAGTGGGTTCAGAACTTAACAAGGGAACACTGGACATTGAAAGAGGTCAACCGGAAGTTGGAAAACAAGATAACCAAAGCATTCAGTGACGTATACAAGCTATCAAAAAAAGAAGAAAGCGACATGCGCACAGCCGCGTTGATGCTTGGAGTAGGAAGAGTTTCCCACGCAATTAGGACGCGTGGTCTCTGGCCGTAAGGCTCACTGCTTTAAATTCCCTAAATTCTCAAATTACTTGGTCTAAACCTTTAAACTGTTCACCTTATATCCTGTGTTGCGACATAATGTAGAAGCGAGAGCTGAAGGGAAAAGAAGGGGAAACATTCGTGCAGATTGAGATGCTAGATTTTTGTTTTGAAAATTCACTCGTAAGAGTCATAGCTGATAGGAATCACCCTGAAATCACGCTTGCAGGTCTATCTGTAGGTTCTTTCGAAGAGGGAAATGAATATGAAATTCAGTATTGGATAGCGCAGGAGCTTGCTGCATCAGGTATTGCACATTTTCGTGAAGACGACGGTTTGGACACAACCAAACTTTACAAGACTCAATGGAAAGAGCGGGTACAGATAGCTGGGCAAATATCAGAGCTTCCGGATGACTTTTACCCTAAGCTACGTCGATACCTTGAAAGTATGAAGAAGGAAATAGCAAAACACACTGAGCTTTTAGAGAAGGCGCAGGAATACGAGAAAGCAAAGCACTTAGCGTGGGACATAGTTAATTCCAGATTAAAGAAGATTGTTACTTTGTCTTCGGGTCCAGTTCAAACTGGGCAGCTCCAGAAAAAACTTGCATGTGAAGAGAGGTTCATTTACGAGCAACTCGGTAGCATAATCAAAGTGTGGAAAAAGCAAATATTAAACTTTGAAGGAGAATGATAACAGAATGGCTAGAGAGCTGGCGACTGTCGACCCTCAAGAACGCTTCCTTGATTTTTTCAAAAAAGCCAAGTACCGCCAGAAAATCTCGCAGATAGGAATAACTGGAATAGAGTGGCTTTTGGAAAAGCCAGATGCCTTTCTGCAGCACGCAAGCAACGCGGCCTACGCCCAACTCGGAATCGAAGACGCTGAATACGCCGGCAAAATTGAGAAGGTAACGGTTAGAATTGTAAAGCTTTTAGGTAAGGAACAATTGCGGAAACTCGGTTCAAAGCAGATGGGAAAACTGATTATGATCGAAGCCATCATTGTCCGAGCCACTCCGGTTCGCCCCATGGTGATGAACGCTGCGTTCAGGTGCAAACGATGTGGAACAATAAACCAGGTTGAGCAAACAGGTCAATTCTTGAAGGCGCCTCCTGTTTGTGCTGGCCCAGACTGTGGAAGAGACGGTCCATTCGAGTTTGTTCAAGATGAATCTACGTTTATAGATTCACAAGACCTACGCCTTCAAGAGAAACCCGAAGACCTACCTCCAGGTCAGCTTCCACGTACGCTAAACGTGAAGCTGGTTGGAAGCGAAATAGTTGATCTAGCCAGACCTGGGGATCACGTTTCTATAGTTGGGGTGGTTCGTGCATTCGCTCCATCGCGTCCCGGCATAGGGAAACTGCGGACATTCATTTTACATTTAGACGCTAATTCAATAGAAGTCTTGGGTAAAGAGCCGGAAACAAAGCCTCCATCACCAGAAGAGGAGGAGAAAATTCTTGCACTTTCAAAAGATCCTGAAGTTCACAGGAAGATAATGAATTCAATAGCGCCCTCAATCTATGGCTATGAGCACATCAAGGAAGCTATCCTGTACCTTCTCTTTGGCGGCGTGTCAAAAAGCCTACCAGACATAACGATAAGAGGCGAAATGAACAGCCTCTTAATTGGCGACCCTGGTACGGCAAAATCGCAACTCTTGCAGTACGTGGCGAAAATAGCACCGCGTGGTTTATACACTTCCGGACGTGGAACAACCGCGGCGGGTTTAACTGCAGCCGTGATACGGGAGAAAGGAGGCGGCATGAGCCTTGAAGCAGGTGCGCTGGTGTTAGCTGACAAGGGAATAGCATGCATAGATGAAATGGATAAAATGCGTCCTGAAGACCGAGTTGCCATACACGAAGCCATGGAGCAGCACACCGTTTCGGTGGCAAAAGGCGGCATCGTTGCCACGTTAAACGCCCGAACGGCTATGCTTGCGGCAGCCAACCCAGCCTTAGGCCGGTATGAACCGCATCGAACAGTGGCTGAGAACATTTCTCTTCCAGTAACGATTCTTTCCCGATTCGACTTGATTTTCGTTTTGAGAGACGTGCCTGACAAAGAGGCGGATGCAAAAATGTCAGAGCATATCCTTGAGATTCACAGGCGAGGAGAAAGCCCCGTAGAAGCACAGATAGACTCGGACCTAATGCGGAAATACATCAGCTACTCAAAAACAATTAAACCAAGGCTGAGCAAGGCGGCGTTGAAGCATCTTAGCGAGTTTTATCTGGCTATGCGTTCGGCGAGCGAGACAGAGGGGTCGCCTGTGGCGATAACCGCGCGTCAACTGGAGTCGCTTATTCGTATAGCTGAAGCAAGAGCGCGGGCAGCCTTGAGAAAAGAGGTTACAGGTGAAGACGCTGAAGCGGCGATAGCGATTATGAAGAGGTCCTTGGAAGAGGTTGGAATAGACTTGTCTTCGTACAAAGTGGACATCGATCTAATAATGACTGGGAGACCCAAGAGCGTCAGAGACAAGATGCAGGTGATTCTTTCGGTGCTAATTGAGATGGAAAAAGAAACTGGTATGGTTGAAAAGGCAGCGCTGGTGAGCGAACTAGAGTTGAAGCACAATATTCCAAGAGCTGAAACTGAACGGATGATTTGGCAGCTATTGCGTGAAGGCACAATCTACGAGCACAGAGAAGGATACCTGAAGAAAACTTGAATCTGGGCAGATATCCCCTTTCAAAATGTCATGATGCAGGTACTCGATTTGATAAAACGCGTAACTTGAAGCTATTTGAAAGGAAGCGGACAGTTTAAGAACAACAGAAGCTATGAGATGTAGGTGGTTTTTTTGTCTTCTTCTTTACGTGTTTCTTCAGCTTGTAGAGCCCTTTGTTCTTCAATCTTCTGCAAACGAGTCACCATCGTTTCCGCCTTAGCAATCTCTTCGTTCAGGCCTTCCAACTCAACATCAAAATTGAATGCTGTTTTCAACACTTCCAGAACGCTTCTTGCAGCTAAAGGATCAGGTAAGTATCCCCGTGTTTCTCCCAGAAGGCAGATTGCGCCGATTTTTCTGAACCGTGCCAACCCAAGTATTAGTCCAGCAGTGCCCACTATTGGACTTCCTGAACTGCTTACAATCGCGCCTGCATCCAAAGCTATGTCTAAAAGCTCTTTGTCTGTAGCCGCTGCGAAGACGCTTGGTTTGTCTTTTGTCTCCATTCGATAGCCCCCGATAGTTACGATGGTCTTTACGTTGTGCTTTTGAGCGAAGTCAAGCATTCGATCTGCGATTTCATATTGCCCTTCAATAGTCTGTGATTGACTATCGCCGGTGAAAAGGATTAAATCGTTTTGTTCGTTGTTGTTTTTCCAAAAATAGAACGCTCCGCGTAAGAGGCGAACGTTTCCTTTTTTGTTCACCAGCACAAAGTACGGAAAATGCGGAGAGTAAAGGTGCGCAAACTTTTTAGCATTTAACTTCTTGATCAAATAACGTATTGCGATTTTGCCAACAAGTCCTAAGCCTGGAAGGCCTTCAATCAGAACTGGATTGTTAGGCTCGATTTGCTTGAGCTCTTTGATGTAAGTTTCTTTCACTGCGTCATCTTCTCCTTTTTCATAATCATCCTATATTTGAGGTATCTATCCTCAGGAGAAAATTTTGGCGGATGAGGCGTTCTAAGAGTTCCACTGCAATGCGGGCACACATCTGTTTTCAAAGTGTAACTACTACATCTCTCACATTTCCTTAAGAGCCAAACCATCAATTTTACCTTCTAAAACTGCCTTGACCACCAGCCTTAACCACGTTCGACACCACACTCTGAGCAACCTTCTGTATTATTTCCTCGGCTCGCTTGTAGTTTTCCGCCGATACCTCAATGCTGTATTTTGGAGCAGCGATGACGTAGAACCGTATCTCCGCGTCCTTTGCTTTCTCTGTTTCCTTGGCACTAAGGAATGATTCTTTAATGATTTTGACGCCGTTTGGTTTCATGCAGCGAATTTCAAGCATGCCCTTCACCTTCACCATCTTTACGTGAATTCGATCGGACGCGACTTCAGCAAAGACTTTAGCCAGTTTTTCAGGCACACCAATCTTAATGAGAATCTCAGGACCTTCTTTAGCGGTTTTCTCAAGCGATTCGTACAAGTCATAATTCTCTTCTATCCGAACGACAGCTTGACTGTATAGCTCTTCTGGGGATATGGCAAGTTTTTCTGAGATTTCCCTCAAGAGCGCTTCAGCTTTCCTATCTTGTTTCCAAGAGCGAATTTTCTCGATTCTCGCTCTTTTGGTTACACGCCGGAGCGAAAGGTCTACATGTCCTTTTTCAGGGTCAACTCGCAACACTTTCAACACGGTTTTTTGTCCTTCCCTAACGTAGTCCCGAATATTTCTTATCCAACTGCTACTGATTTCGGAGACATGCAGCAGTCCTTGTTTGTTGTACTCGTCAAGCTTGGCGTAGGCACCATATGTGGTTACGGATTCTATAGTGGCTATCACCAAGTCTCCAACTTCGGGATATTCGGGTTTATGTTCTGCCATGTTGTTTCTTCCTATTCTAAGACTGTTTGTATTTCGCCTCTAATTTTTGCTCTACCGCCTGTTGGCTCTGCCAGAACTTTGCCGCAGACGTTACAGGTAACCTTGTTTGTGGCGTTGCTATAGAGAAGTTGTTCATTTCCGCATTTTAAGCATTTTACGCGTAGGAATCGACTTTTAGGTTTAGGGATGAGTTTATTCCATTCTGTCATACAGTATTTTCGCCTCCTTCAAGTGAAAGCTATTTTCCTAAGGCGTATGCCGTCTTTTTGGAGCATGTATCCACATTTTTTACATTTGAGACGCAAAGTCTGTTTTTTACTTGTCTTAGCAAATTCATGCTGAAGCGGATATTTTTGTCCACCATAGCCCTGTTTCTCTCGTTTGTGGTGGCGTTCACCTTTGGCTAAGGCTCTACGTTTTCCCGCCTTGTACAAGCTTACGCTATGAATTTGATGGCTCTTGCACTTTGGACAATATGTGCGAATCTGTTTTGGAACGTTCATGCTGCCTCACTTTTGGCTTGCAATAGAGAAAACGTTCACACTCTTATACTTTTTCCGATGCTCCAGCTATTCTTTTGTAATTCCTGTTTTCTATACCTCCCAAAAGGTGCAAGCAATCAAGACAATTATCTACCTATGAATTCTATATGCATTCAAATGTTTTCTGCCCCTTAGTCGCTAAATCTCCAGCGGATTCACCTTTTTCCACTCCTAACCCTGAACTAAATCTCAAGAGACCGATATAGCAGCCAGAAAATACTTAAAAAACGTCATCCTCAACAGAGATCGGTCTGTTTTGATTTAAGTTCTGCGTTATGGTTATATGCCGCCAGAGTAAAACAGAAGGAGAGAAAAGCTATGTCAGACACTGGAGTAACAACAAAAAAAACAGAGGATTTCTCCGCATGGTACACTGAATTGGTTCTAAAATCGGGAATGGCGGATTACGCACCCGTCAAGGGCTGCATGATAATACGCGAACACTCTTACGCAATATGGGAGAAAATCCAAGAGATTTTAAACCAGAAAATCAAAGCGACAGGCCACAAAAACGTTTATTTCCCAATTTTCATCCCCGAAGGCTACCTAAAAAAAGAAGCAGAACACTTCGAAGGATTCGTGCCCGAGGTTGCTTGGGTAACTGAAGGCGGTAGCTCAACGCTTGAAGAGAGACTTGCCATAAGACCAACGTCTGAAACAATAATGTACGCTACTTTTGCCAAGTGGATCAGAAGCTGGCGCGATCTACCCATCAAGATAAATCAGTGGTGCAATATCGTGCGGTGGGAAACAAAAGCCACCAAACTGTTTTTGCGCACACGCGAGTTCCTATGGCAAGAAGGCCACACTGCTCACACCACAAACGAAGAGGCAGAAAAAGAAGTCATGGAAATCCTTGGCGAATACCGAGACTTGATGGAAAACTACTTGGCGATTCCTGTGTTAGTTGGCGTTAAAACGGACAGCGAAAAATTCGCTGGAGCTCTCTACACGACCACGCTTGAAGCGATGATGCCCGACGGAAGAGCTTTGCAGATGGGAACTAGCCACAACTTAGGTCAGAACTTCGGCAAGGTATTCGACATAAAATTCATCGGAGAAGACGAGCAAGATCACTATGTTTGGCAAACTTCGTGGGGTATTACCACTAGGCTAATAGGTGCTGTGGTTATGGTTCACGGCGACGACCGAGGCTTGGTGCTGCCGCCAAAAGTTGCCCCAGTGCAGGTTGTAATAGTGCCAATACCCTACAAGGATGCTGACTCTGGAGCAATAGGGGCAAAAGCCAAGGAAATCTATCAAGATCTCAAACAGAAAGGCGTAAACGTAGTCTTGGATGATAGACCCGAGTACACGCCCGGATGGAAATTTAACGAGTGGGAACTTAAAGGCGTACCCATCAGGATAGAGATTGGACCTCGAGACCTCAAACAGAAGCAGGTAACTTTGGCGCGAAGGGACACCTACCAGAAAACCACCGCCAAGATGGAGACAACAGTGCAATCTGTAGAAACGCTTCTTGAAGAAATCCAGAAAAACCTTTATGCTAAAGCTAAAACTGCTCTGGAAGAAAAAACAACTACCGTTCATAACTACGGTGACTTCAAGGAAATGCTCAAAAACAAAGGCGGCTTCATCAAGGCCTCATGGTGCGGTAGCTTGGAATGTGAAGAAAAAATAAAAAATGAAACCGGCGCCACAATTAGGCTAAGACCTTTCGAAAAAGAGAAACCACTAGCCAATTGTGCCTTCTGTGGAGAGAAAGCGGTCGAAATGGTTTATTTCGCCAGGTCTTACTAAACGTGTTGGCTACTAATCGGCTAATTTTACATATTTTCCAAGTTGCTTAGCTACGTCTGCCAATCCTAATTTCTTCAGCGTAATCTTTTTGGGTATTCCTCTCTCATCCCAGCCTCTTTTCCTGTGATATTTCTTCAGCATGATGTGGTATCTTAATGAATCCAGCATGGCGCCTTTCAGTGGCCCTGAGGTTAAACGCTGTGTAAACCACCTAGCGGGCGGGACGTCCATGGCTCTTGACCAACTGATGACGTACTCCCGTATCCAAAAGGCCCGAATCAAATTTAAAATCTTATCAGCAGTATGAATCAATGTGCCAAAAGGCAGCTCTCTGCCCGTTGCAGTGTGAAGATATTTCGGGTACCACTCAAGCTCAAAACCAAGTTCAGCGTAGGGGAAACGGCAAACGGTGAGAGATTCGAAAACGCCGCCACGTAGACGCTGCATTTTTATGACCTTGTTAATTTTCTCTTCACAGTAGCTATTACGTCCAAAGCGGACCTCCCAAGAGATTACCCAAGCATCCTTATGGTGAGCGCCAATTGAGTTTGTAGCATAAGACAGCGCCATCGCGGGTGCAGAGTGCCAATCATAGGCACTTATCTCCAAACCCCTAACG
>SMTZ1_10008998_pt1 | contig 11329 bp, 9 predicted proteins | sample DeeMarSWOR136_30_FD_25667 | JGI IMG/M metagenome (IMG submission 25667)
GCCCCAGGGCAGAATTCGCTTGTCTTGTGGTCTATTTCGATCCCGTATAGAGAACTGCCAATATCTTCGTCACATTGGTGCTCACACATCTAACGAGGTGAGGTTGATTAGAGTCGTAATAGACGGCATCTCCAGGCTTGAGAAAGTCGACGTGATCACCAACTTGCACTTTCATTTCGCCCTCCAGGACATAAAGAAACTCCTGCCCAGCGTGGGTGGAGAATTCTTCCACGTCTGTTGGCACCAGCGTCACAATGAAAGGCTCCATCAATCGGTTAGCCTTTTCCGGGGCCAGAGATTCGTAAAAGTAGCCATACTTCATGCTCTTCGTCTCTCCGTAGCGAGATATTGGCCGCCGTTCACCCTTGCGCACCACAGTCATGAGCTTGTCAATTCCTGGAGATATAAAGTAGCCCATCTTCATATCAAGTGCTCTGCCCAGCCTAGCCAGCTGCCCTAATGCAGGGATCGTCTCGCCTGACTCTGTACGTTCCAAGGTATCTATATCGATCCCCGTTCGGCTACTGAGGTCCTTTATGGTAAGCCCCCGCATTTCCCGAACCCTTCGAATGCGATCGCCCAGAGATTCTTTTTCCTCATCCATTTCTTCCGTACGGGGGAGACTAGCCAGGTCGGTGAGAAAATCATCATGCTTCGCCGCCTTACCCTTAGCCGGACGTAACCTGGCAGAAGTCCTGCGCTTTGCTTTTTCCTTTTTCATCGTGCCCTTCTTTCTAGATTGCCCTCCCCGACACACCGATGTTACGAGCAATCACGATGCGTAGTATTTCTGACGTTCCTTCGCCGATTTCCAGAATTCTCTGGTCCCGATACAATCTCTCGACTTCATAATCCTTCATCAGCCCATACCCTCCATGAAGTTGCACTGCGTGATGAACGCAGCGGCGCATAACCTCGGAACAGAACAATTTCGCCATGGCCGCCTCTTTAGTAATGGGACATCCTTTTTCTCGTAGCCAGCAGACCTTGTAAAGTAGATTTCTGGCTAGTTCGATCTCCAGGGTCATGTCGGCTAGCTTGAAAGCGTTGATTTGAAAGGAACCAATGGTTCGCCCAAACTGAATACGTGAATTTGCGTACTGCAAAGCCAACTCTAAAGCCGCCTGGGACCCACCCAGTCCCATGGCGGCGATGCTGAGGCGTCCGCCGTCGAGTGTGGCAAGCATTTGGTGGAAGCCATCTCCCCTTTTTCCCAGAAGGTTTTCCTTCGGCACAACACAATCATCGAAAAAAAGCTCACCGGTGTTGGATGCTCGCCACATCATCTTTTCCTTCATCTCCATAGCTGTCAACCCGGGGGTGCCGCTGGCAACGATGAGGCAACTGAGCTCCGGCTTGCCATCCTCGCGTTTACCAGTAACAGCCTGGACAATAATAACGCCGGTTAACGAGCAAGCCGAGTTCGTGATAAAAATCTTGTGCCCATTGATAGTCCAGCAGTCCCCTTTAAGTGTTGCGGTGGTTCGAGAGCTTCCGGCGTCGGAGCCAGCATCAGGTTCCGTTAGACCAAACGCAGCTAAACACTCCCCAGAACAAAGCCTGGGAAGCCATTCTTGCTTTTGCTTCTCATCACCAAAATAATAGATAGGGCCGATTCCGAGAGAGTTTCCGGCAGCAATAGTAGCAGCCTGGGAAGCATCCACTCTGGCCAACTCTTCGACCGCAATTGCATACGAGATGTAACCCATATTTGAGCCGCCATATTTCTCTGGAACAAAGCAGCCCAGCAGCCCTAGGTCCGCCATTTTGCGCGTTAGCTCGGCAGAAAACTCCTCCTTTTCGTCTAGCTTTTGGGCGATCGGGGCAATCTGCCTTTCAGCGAAGGCCCGAATGGCCTGGCGCGTCAGGTTCTGTTCCTCGCTCAAATCAAAATCCATGGCTCATCTCACCCAAGGGTGCTTTCCGCGCAGTAAATACAAGAATGGTATCTAAGCACTCAACTCCTTTCTCGAACTCTCTAAGTAATCTCGCCACTAAGTTCCATTGCTCCTAATTTTTCCGTTACTGGTGTTTCTGATAAAAGTAAATTAGGATTTGAGCACCCCTTTTTCAATAAGTTTCTCATAAAAATCCAAGCATTGGGAATTGCACAGGGCATCCCTGTTCATGACAGGTCTGCCATTGATTATGTTTGTGATAGCGCTTTCGACCTTCTTCATGTTCGTGGTGTAAGGAATATCCGGTACTGCAATGATCCTCGCTGGGACGTGCCTTGGGGAAGCTTTCTCACGGAGATTTCTCTTGATTTTGTGCTCTAAATCTTCCGTCAGATGATATCCTTCAACTAATTTGATAAAAAGAAGGACACGCTGGTCTCCCTGCCAGCTCTGCCCTACCGCCAAGCTATCAGCAATCTCCGGTAGCCCTTCCATTATGTTATATATTTCGGATGTACCTATGCGAACCCCGGATGGTTTCAGTACTGAATCAGAGCGACCATAAAAAGTAGCTCCCCCAGTATCACTATGAAATACGATGTAGTCCCCATGACGCCACACACCGGGATAAACACCAAAATAAGCCTCCCTGTATTTCTTACCAGTCGGATCATTCCAGAAATAAAGCGGCATAGGTGGGGCAGCCGCTTCACAGACTAGTTCACCCTGTCGGTCAAATACCGGACGACCTTTTTCATCATATGCCTTCACCTTCATCCCCAAACCCGGTCCCTGCAATTCACCAGCGTATACAGGTTGAATCGGACTTCCAGTAAAGAAGCAGCCATTGATGTCTGTGCCACCTGAACTAGAATTAAAATGCAAGTCCTTCTTGACTTCCTGGTACACGTACTCAAACCCTTCCGCCGAAAGAACCGAACCAGTTTGCCATATCTCTTTTAATGAGGATAAATCGTAATCATTAGCAGGCTTAATATTTTCGTTTCTTAGGTAGTTAATGTAACTGGCGCTGCAGCCAAACATAGTGACTTTTTCATCCTGGATCAATTTCCACATAGCGCCCGGCCCAGGGTAGGTAGGATTACCATCATACAAAATAATGGTGTTACCTGTGGCTAAAGAAGTAAGCATCCAGTTCCACATCATCCAGCTACAAGTTGTGATAAAGAAATGAACATCATCTCGCCTCAAATCGGTGTGGATTATTAACTCCTTCAATTGATTAACCAGAATTCCGGCAGCTCCTTGAACCATGCACTTTGGCTTGCCGGTTGTCCCTGAAGAAAACATGATAAACACAGGGTGGTCTGCCGGCAATTGTTCAAACCTAATTTCGGGCGTCCCTCCTGATAGGAAATCCTCATAATATATAGAGTTAGGAATATGCCTTATATCGGGTTTTTCTTCCCTGTAGCGGGCCACTATGACTTTCTCAATAGAGGGTATCTCCTTCACAATTTCAGCAGCGCTGGAAAGAGAATCAAAGGCTTTCCCTTTGTAGAAATAGCCATCAACGGTAAACAAAACCTTTGGTTCGATTTGACCAAATCGGTCAATAGCTGCCCCAGGACCGATATCCGTGGCACACGAAGCCCAGACAGCACCGATACTCGTGCTGGCAAGCATCGCCACAGCTGTCTCCGTCATATTAGGCATATAGGCAGCTACCCGGTCTCCAGGCTTGAGTCCTATTAATCGAAGAGATTCTGCCAGGCGTCCTACAGAGTTATACAATTCTGCGTAACTCATCTTAGCCGACTTTTGAGTTTCTCCTTTGAATATAAAGGCCGTATTCTTATCCCTGTATCTCAACAGATTTTCGGCGAAATTTAACCTCGCTCCAATGAACCATTTTGCACCCGGCAGCTTAGTTACATCGTCAACCACTAATTCGTAATCTTTGGAAGCCTTCACCTCAATAAAATCCCACACAGAAGCCCAAAAATCCGGTATCTTGTCTATGGACCAGTCATAAAGCTCCTTATATGAATGAAAGTTCTGCTTATATCGTTTATTAACAAATTCTATGAACTTGGTTATGTTGGTATTTCTTTTTCTTTCCTCCGTCGGTTCCCAGAGTAATTTACTCATAACATGGTTCCTTTATTTCACTTCTGTTTTTGCTGCCGAGCTCGCTACCAATTACTAGCTTAGGATACGGCATCCGCATCATTAGCAACAGGAACCCAGTATATATCAAGAATTGTGTTGGTCCGATCTTCAGTACGGAAGCAAGCCTGCACTTTCATACCTATTTTAGGTGTTCCATATTGTAGATAACCCTTAAATATAGTGCACACTCCAGGTAACTCAACGTCAACCTGAAAATAGGGTGTAGTAAGCTCTATGCCGGCGCCAGCGTATTCCACACGCGCGTAGGTGTGCACAGTGCCAATTACTGGCTGGGGCATTTCTTCCCAGGTCATGGGCTGATTACAGTCAGGACAGTCAGCTCGTGGCGGAAGCCACAGCCTGTGCTCTCCACATTCAGGATTGGTGCATCTGGTAGCTAGTAATTTACCCATCGTCAGGCCTTCGAAGAACGGGGATAGTTTCCCATAAGTATGCCTGTGAGCCAAACTCCTCGGCCACTCTATAACGAGGGCTGGTTCGGATTGATGCACTTTTGCGGGCTTGCCAGTATACTTTGTTATCTTTTTCTTCGATGCCACAGTTTCCCTCCTTTAAAAAGCCTTTCTGAGAATACCTGCCGTTACATGCGACCCTACACCAGCGTGAGATATCCAGAGTGCCTGCTTAGCATTAGCTACCTGGAGGCTCTTCCAATCATCAGGCTTTTTCTTGCCAAAAGACTCCCAAATCTTGGTGTCGCCATGAAACTTATCATACTTACCCTGTAGTTGCCAGAGGCATTCGATTCCTTGAAAGATGCCGGTTGCTCCTACAGCATGCATGGTACCAATCAACCCTCCCGACAGATTGGCTGGACATTTGCCCCCAAAATAGGCATCTCCAGATTCAATGTAATCAGGTTCCTGTCCATAGGGACGGAGTCCAATGTCTCCATAGGTTTGAATATCACTTATGGTGAATGCATCGTGCAGCTCCACTAGGTCAAGCTCTTCAAGCGGGTTAGTGACGCCAGCCATGTGATAAGCGAAATAAGCGGCAAATCGTGCCGCAGCGAAGCTTTCAAAACCTGGCCACCTCTGCCCCTCCTTCTTGCGCAGGCCCTTATACATATCGGGAGTCTCGTGTGGCAGCAATGGGATTTCCATATCCCTGCGGTCTGCTACCCTCAATGTATGGCTTCCGCCAGCTATGAAAAGCTCGCAAGGTTTGTCGGTCAACTTATAGGCAGTTTTTTCATCGCAAAGTAGAATGCAGGCAGCGCCATCTGTCATGGCGCAGCATTCTAAGAAACGTAACGGGTAGGTTGACATCGGGCTGTTAAGGACATCCTGAATTGTGTATTTACCTGGTTGCTGGGAATATGGCGAGTAATAGGCATATAGGTGATTCTTGACTGCCACTTTGGCCCTGGTCTCCTCGGAGAGATTGTAAGCCCAGGCGAAACGTACGGCCATAGGAGCGTAGTAAGCAGCATAAATGCGGGAAAGCCTGGTCTCAAAGTCTTTACAGGCTGCGTTAGCAATGTAGTAATTGCCCGTTCGCGTATCCACTTCAGACATGCGCTCCCAGCCTACAGCCAACGCTACATCAGCATATCCACTGGCTATCGCCATAGCAGCTGTCAGCACTGTGGAGCCACCGGTAGCCCCTCCGGTCTTGATACCTATATCATACATCGGGTCAAGACCAAGATAGTCAGTGACTTTGGCTTCGCACAGGAGCTGGTCTTGAAAGTGGTCTGCGAATTCACCACAAGCTATAAAGTTGACTAATCCCTTGATTTCTAACGGAGAGAGCTTTAAATCATTATTCTCCAACATCTGCCGAAATGCCACCATCACCTGCTCCTCGAGCTTCATCTCCGGGCAGAACTTCTTATAATTTGTCAGACCACCAGCAACAGCAAATACCTTTCTGTTCCATTTGGGGATGCGCCAATTGCCTTCCTTCAAAGTAATCATCTGGATGACTCCTTTCTCTGTTTGTGAGCAACCGTAGTGTTCTTATCTATCGTAATTGCCCTCAACATAGCATCGGTTTGTTTCTTCACATATGTTTTGAAAGTCCAGTGTTTTCTCAGATGCCAACGCCTGAGGGCCCAGGCATGTCCAAGAACGACTATGTCATGTGCAATCAGCTTGGGATTATCAATATTAAACTCGCCCTCTTCAATGCCTCTTGTCAGTAACTTCTCAAATACAGCCAATATACGCGCTTCGGAGTCGAAGATGCTTTGCCGGGCATTGTCCGGCAGGTTTTTCGTTTCCTGATATCCAAATAGAGTAATATCTTGATTGTCGTTATGCCATTCATAAAACTTACTCATAAGCTCTACCAGGGCTATCGTTGGGCTTGCCGTTGCCAGCTCATTGGCCCAATCCTCCATGGAACCCGCCTGTTGTGATGTAGCACTATTGATAATCGAATAAAGGATCTCCTCTTTCGAACCAAAATAGTGATACAGGGCGCCGGCACTCATTTCGCAAGCTTTAGCCAGCTCACGTATATTAGTCCGGTCATATCCTTTCTTGGTGAATACTTTCGTAGAGCAGCGAACTATATGATTTCTGCGCTCTCTGACTAAAGCCTCGTCGCTGCTAAAAGTGCGTATTTTAAACTCTTCAGTCAATTTTCACCCGGGTAGTCGAACGAACATTCGGTCTACAATCATTGCAAACTATATCAGGAGGTAGACTTTTTGTCAACAGTGTGTGCTGGCTGACCACATGGGCAACACTGAGCACTATATTTTGGTAAGCTCCCTTCAATACGTTCTAAGGGACAAGATAGCCCAGGGCCTGATGTGGACGGTTGAAATCACGCTCAATAGACCAAAAATTTCGGCCTGAGTATTTCATCTCAGTTTGCATTTAAGTAACGTTTCAGGCTTTTATTGAATGTCGAACAGGTTGGACTACTTTTAATCCTCAACTAATTCCAATTCCCTACTACAACTCTCCTGCCTTGGCCATGGCGTCCATCCGCAAGAATAGTTCGGCAATGTTCAGTTTAGAAGTGGTGGGGTCTTCGCCGCGGAACTCGCGCCATAGGCGTTCCACGTTAGCTAGAATGCGTTCGCGATCGGGCCATTGCTTGAATTGCCCCAAGTCAATGTCTTTAGCGGCCTCATCAACAGTCATGCCTTTGTCAAACCGCTTCCTGGCCTCGCGTTGGACAAAGACTAGATAATCGCGACACAAATTCAGCCCTTCCGCTTCGCACACCGGCCCGTGGCCGGGGACATACGTTTGAGCACCCAAATTCGCCATGGCATCCAGGTTCCTGAGCCAGCCAGCAAAGGACCCTTCCATGCCCAGCGGGGTAGAATACAAAAAAATGAAGTCGCCAGCGAAGATGATACCATCCTCGGGTAAATGGACAATTATGTCGCCTGCAGTATGGCCGGGCCCGAAGTGTAGCAGCCGAACCTCCCGCCCATCCATATACAGGGTAAGCTGCTTGTCAAAGGTGATATCAGCCGGTGTAACCGCGATTCCGCGGAAATCGAATTCAGGAAAGATGGTATTCATCAAGCTAGGGTCCCTTATACCTTGCTCTATTGCCTCACGGCGGCAGTAGTCATGCGAGATTATGATAGCCCCCGCAAAGACATGGTTTCCGTAGATATGGTCCCCATGGTGATGGGTGTTGATTAAATAGCGAATTGGCTTATCGGTGACCTTTCTAATCTCGTCCCTGAATTTCTGGGTCAGACCGACCGTAGACAGCGAATCCACGACCACCACATAATCGTTGCCCACAATGAATCCAGCATTGTTCCAGTACCATGTAGCCTTGGCCTGAATATAGGCATAGATATTAGGAGCCAACTGCTTGACCCCCGGTTCCCAGGTCGGAACTGTGTGTTCTTTATTCATAGTAGTGTCTCCCTCTTTCTAACCCTATTTAATCCCGATCATCGGGATGTTTGATAGCGTACAAAACACCCTTTCAACAGAAATATCAACGGATGAACACGCGCTTCGGCGGCTTCTCCCCAACGCGATTCCTGAGTATGCCGATACCTTCAATCTCCAGCTCAATGACATCGCCTGGCTGAATCCAACGGTTGAGTTCCATACCACTACCACCCTCCACCGTCCCCGAGCCTAAGAAATCACCGGGATATAGCGTCTCCTCCATGGAGGCAAACTCAATAATCTGAGGCCAGGTCCAGTAAGCCGTGCCGCTGTTATTATCCGACCATAGCTTACCGTTGACACGGGCCATCATCCGCAGGTTCATAGGGTCCAATTCATCAGGGGTCACCAGACAAGGCCCCATTACACTACAGGTGTCCTTGCCCTTAGCCGGACCAAGACCGCCTGCCAGCATCTCCTGCAACTGGATATCACGGGCACTGATGTCGTTGAAGATAGTATAGCCAGCAATATACTCCTCCGCTTTTTCTCTTGGGATATTTTTACCTTCTTTGCCAATATAGATGCCGTATTCCAACTCGTAGTCCAGCAAATCGGTGAAGGCAGGCCAGAGAATTACTTCGTCGGGGCCAATGACAGTGTCAGGATTACCCTTATAGCACACCGGTATCTCATACCAGCCTTTGTCAAGTTGCCTCTTCCCGGAAAAGCTGGCGTGGCCCTCGAAGGAGAGGTAATCTCGAAGGGAATTCGGCCGCGGCACCGGCGCCTTAAGTTTCACCTCATTCATCTCATAGACTATCTTCTCACCCCGGGGACCAAGTAAGCCGTCTTTGCCTTGGTATTTCGTCACATAGTCGATGACCAGCTCGGCCTCATCTTTGCCTTCTTTTCCCCTTCGAAAGAAGGCAATCATGTCGGGTGGCAGCATTGCTGCTGCTAGTTCATAGGCCTGACTATAGCTATGCTTATCAACCAGGTAGCGCGCATAGCCCATATTGAGGTCGATAATCTTGTTCTGCTGTATGGCTCCGATGCGCTGTATTTGGCCAACTGGTGTGGAAACCCCGAAAGTCACTAGCTTCATTCCCCGTCCTTCCCTCTGCTCTGCATACTATTGGGTTTTCGTATCTTATGTCAAGAGATTACCATATTTTGCAGATTAAGCAAATATGGAATCCCGTCCTCAGGGTATAACCTAAACCTCTTCCTGACCATCCAGTCGCCTAGATAGCCAGCCTGCCTGTGATGTTCATAGAGCCAGGCCAGCCTGATATCCTTCGCTGTTAGCTTCCAGTATTTTCCGCGGTTTGGCAGAATTGCCTATGCAGTATATTTCAGGGACTTTACCTTCCAGGGCTTTATATAGGCGATCATTCGCCTTGTAGCCGACTGCTATAATGACTGTGTCGGCTGGAATAGTTACCTTCTTACCTTCGGCAGTAGTTACCTGAACACCGCCTTCTTTTATCTTTTCACAGGTCGCGCTGGCCAGCAGGGTCACCTTTTTGCCCCTCAGCCCATCCATAAGCCGGCGTCTCGCCATGAAGAACATGTCGCTAGCCATCCGCTTCAATATTTCTATTATGGTCACCGTTTTCCCTTGTTCTGCCAGATGGTGCCCCGTTTCACAGCCAACCATCCCCCCACCGATGATGACCACATTTTGCCCGGCCCTAGCTTTGCCGGAGAGCACATCCTGAGCGGTAACCACATTTGATTTATCAATGCCGGGTATGTCAGGCATGGCTGGAATGCCTCCCGCCGCTATCACAACGGCATCCGGATTCTCTTTAGTAACGATTTCAGCAGTGGCATCTGTATTAAGCTTAACTTCCACTCCAGCTTTCTCAACCTGATTGGTCAGATAGTTTATCCACTGGAAGATGTCGCCTTTAAATGGAGGTAGAGCGGCTATATTCAGTTGCCCACCCAATTTCGCATCCTTTTCAAACAGAGTGACTTTGTGACCCCTACGTGCCGCCACAATGGCAGCCTGCGTGCCTGCCGAACCGCCACCGACTACCACCACATTTTTAGCCTTTCTCGCTGGTGCTATCTGATATGCCTTGAGCCTTCCTTCAGCCACTTTGTTGGGCAGGTCCGGGTCGGCTAAAAGACGCCGGCCTATGGCTATAAGGTCAGCTTTGCCCTCCTCAAGAATCTTCTCGCCAAGCTCAAGGTCCAGTCTGCCCACCGCAATTACCGGCACATTGGTCAGCTTCTTGACTTCCTCAGCCAGAGGCACCAGAAAGCCCGGAGTATCTGAAATTGGAGCGGTGGTTATATAGGACCCAGCACCATAGCCCGATACGTGAAGTGCTTGAGCCCCCGCCTCCACCACCAGCCGCACCATCTGTTTTGTCTCCTCAATGGTAATCCCGTTCTCGATGCCCCATTCCTGAGCGTTGAACCTAACCCAGACAGGAAAATCAGGGTCCACTTCTCTTTTAATAGCCTGAAGTATCTCTACCAAGAACCTTGCCTTGTTCTCGACCGAGCCACCGTATTTGTCTGTGCGCTGGTTAGTAGCCGAAGAGAGAAATGCAGAGACAATGTACTGGTGAGCACCATGAACCTCCACCCCATCAAAGCCAGCCTCCCTGGCTCGTCTGGCAGCCGAAGCAAACCACTCTACTCTTTCCTCAATTTCTTCCACAGTCAGCTCATGAGGAGGTCCTCCCAGAATACCCATAAGCCTGGCTGGCACTATTAGGGAGGACGGACTCACCTGGACTGCTTTTCCATTCCAGTTCTCCAGGGTGCCATGCATTATCTGGATAGCCACCTTGGCACTGTATTTGTGAGCGGCATCCGTCAGTTTTTGCCATCCGGGAATGAACTTATCGTCTCCCAGAGATGCCTGGTAGGATGGAGATCCGAGGAAAGATATGTTGCATTGTAGGCCGGGAGCGCTTCCTTCGACAATAATCAGTCCTGTTCCACCCCTGGCCCTTGCCTCATAGTAATCGAGCATTCTCTGACTAACAGCGCCGCCTGCTTCGGCATAGTTGGTCCCCATCGGCGGCATGACTATGCGATTCTTCAGTTGCATCTGGCCTATGTTCGTTGGCTCGAAAATTTTCTTGAATTGAGTTGCAATCATTGCCTTCTCCTTCCTTTATTTAAAACCCGTATTCTATTTTTCCCCAAGTTTACCACAAAACCAGAGCCCATCACCCACACTTTTGGTCTCAATCTGATTTTGTACAACATTATCATACCTGCTTCAAAGCCCAGAGCAATGCCCATTGTGGTGAAGAAATTTTTAATAGTTAAAAATTCCTCGTTTGGGGCCCTCAGTACAAGTGTTATAATCTAACCGATGCCACAGAAGTTCACCCATCTTCACGTCCACACTGAATACAGCTTGCTCGATGGCATGTGCCGCATCCCCAAGCTCATTGCCCGGACCAAAGAGCTGGGCATGGACAG
>SMTZ1_10008817_pt1 | contig 11328 bp, 4 predicted proteins | sample DeeMarSWOR136_30_FD_25667 | JGI IMG/M metagenome (IMG submission 25667)
CTCTATCTCTGGCCGAGCGCTATGTCAATGATGACCAATACCCTGCTGCTGACTTATCACATGACCGGCGAGCAGAAGTACCTCGAACCGATCCATTCGATGGCCAGGATAAGGCTGAAGTATCTAAACTCATCGATTAAAGAAGAGCCTGCTCCCGGTTCGGAATTCTGGTGCGCCGGACAACTTGGTTTTATCACAGCTACAATCGCCAAATACAGGTTCCTTACGGCCGACACCGAATTCGATGAACTTTTGGCGGGAGGGATGTCACCTTATATGCGGCTGCGGCTAAAGGGCGACCGCAAGAGCTTAACCACCGCCCTGCGTAACACGGCCGAAGCACTTCGAATTAACTTTCCCGGCTACACCTCCGAGGTCCGTTATACCGACCGTGTCCTGCGTTTCCCGTCGCTGTTTTCGGCCGGTTTCGTCGCTAAAACATCCACGCCGATCCACGCGCCGGATACAAGTCTACTTGGCTCGCGCCTCCGCGAAACATTGCCGCTCTTGTCATCGATTCCGGGACCGAGCATTTCTCCGCTGAGCTTTTCAGCTTCCAAAAGACTTCCAGAAAAATCTCCGCCGAGCTTTATCTCCTGGTAAAAGGCAAATACACGTTTACAATTGCTTCAAAGGACGCCGAAGCCATAAATGTCATCGAAAGACAGATCTTCACCGTAAGAGGTCCCCGAACGCGTATATCATTCGAGCTGCCGCCCCAAAAACTATGTGCACTCGTCGTTGCCCCGGCAAAATAACCAATTCATCTAAGCAGAGATATACACCGTTTGCAGAAAAATTGTTCCCATTGGTATTTTATGTATTTCGTAAAGATTCTACGGATTGCCAACACCGGGCGAAGGTGTGGCCGCTTTCCAATTGGCTACGTCATTGCCATAGTCGCTCGGCACCTTACGAGAAAGCGATTTGCCAAGCCCATCCGCCTCTCTCGGCCAGTAGTCTACACCGCCGGGACAATCCTCAGGATGCAAGCCGTCACTGTATGTCACCCTGTCAATCCGGATATACTGACGTATTCCAAGATCATCAATATCACCCGGCATACCAATCTGCAGCCTTTCTCACCCGCCGATATAACCATCGAGAACCTGGACGCCTGACGGCATACCACCATACCTTGCTGTAAAGGCCGTCAGGTCCTTGGCCAATATTAGATAACCGTAAGCCTGTATCGTCACTACCGGACCGGCTGAGAAGGTATAATCAATGCCATCGGTGAATTTCCAGGGCGTGGACTTGTCATAGCGGTATAATGTCACCAGCGCTCCGGTTATATTATGCAGCTCGATATATTCCTCCTTTTGATTACCGGTCGGCGGATTGTACATGATCTCGTTGATTACAACCGGGCCGACTTTGGGATAAGCATTATTCACATCCGGGGTATTGTAGTCCATCGCGACAAAATTGAAATTGTCGGTGCTGCTCTTGTAGTAACGGCCAAACGAAACGTTGGTCTGAGAAGCCCCGAAATCTTCCACCTCGCGGTAGCCCGTCAGGAAGCCATTAGGATCCAGGTGCGAAGACAAACATGCCTTCTCACCATTCTCACTTAAGGCAAAAGGCACATTACAGCCGGGGTCGTTCGGATTGCTGAAATTTGCGTCCTGATAGAAAACCAGATAATCATCAGGATTGATCGTTGTCCCATCGGCAATTTTGTATTTGGTCAGGTTCGGCTCGTCTCTGTTATTGTCACTGAGGAACCAGCCGCTTATATCAATGGACTCACTGGTTGTGTTGTAAATTTCAATCCAGTCCGGGCCGGCGTTCGAATGCGCCATCACTTCGTTGATTACTATGGCACCGGGATTGGGAAGGATGCCGCTGTCGTCCCAGCCGGGTGAGCCGTTGCGATACACACTCGAACGCCACGAGTCTTTATGGTTCCAGTGTCCCGTCGGATCGGATATATCCTGAAATTCACTTTCGCTCACCGCACGATTGTAAATGCGAACATCATCGATTAGACCGGTAAAATAAAACGAAGAGCCGGGTTCACCGCCGATTTTAGCGATGCTGTTGACCCCGAAAAAACCGCTTGAGGAAACACCGTCTTTCAACCGGCCGTCTACATACAGCTTTAGATTGGAACCATCATTCGTCCCGGCGACGTGGTACCATTGGTCTGCGTTAACTACCTCGGGTGAAATTGCCTGGACATAAACCGGACTTACAACGATGTAAAAAGAAGGTCTGCCACTCTCAACATAGAAATAGTAACCATTACCTGCGTTCTGCGTCAGTATGGGACTCCACATTCCGGCATTCTCACTCAGGCGTATCCACGCCTGCACAGTTACAGTATTGCCTGTTAAAGGAACGATGGCGGCAGCAGAGACATAATCGTCGACACCGTCAAAGCTTAAAGCCCCGTCAAATCGGCCGGTCGTCCAGGTTGGACCTCCATGTAAGGTCCCGTTGTTGGTGCCGGCGCTGTCTGTCGCAGTGCCGCCGGTGCCGTCGTCGAACTTCCAGTGCGCAACAAGGCCTTTCTCCGAACTATAAATAAGCCTGTCTCTGAGATCCATCATAGTCAGGGAGAAACCGTCGCCGTCAGTGATTGAACGCCAGTCGTCCTTGTACTTAAAATCCAGAATCGTATTGCCTATGGCATCCTGCAGTTTAATCCTTTCGCCGTTATTGTCCAGGTTGCCGATATATGAGCCGGCGCTATTGACTGATGTGCCGTATTTGCCTTCGAACGCGCTCTGGTCTCTGGTAACTACAATGAATTCGTCGGGGGCAAGTTCTACATCCGGAAAAGTAAAATGGATTCCTTCAGTAAATTTTACCAGGCTCAAATTCAGTGTATCGAGTCCTGTGTTTTTAAGCTCGATGAATTCGGTGTTTGGATCACGTGGATCGCCGGTGTCCTTCGGATGGTACATAATCTCGGTAATACGAAGGTTCTCTGCGACCGGACCAACACCATATACCGCTTCATTTAGAGCACTCCATGTGGTGCCGTCCAGCACGCGGGCCTTCAGGTGTGTGCTCTTAGTAAGACTTAAGGGCACAAAATAGGTCGACGCATGCGCCAGATTGACCGCTCCGCCCGGAAGACGTGGGTCTTCTCCGTTGGTAGTGTACCAGATTGTACCGGAGCCGCCCGGATTAGTGATGGTTACGTTAAATCCGGTGAAGTCCCAGCCCCCATGCGGATTGAATACCGGGGCCTCCACGGAGGGATACCAGCCCCTTGATTTGTACTGGATAAGCAGGTTACCGGTATTCAGCGGATTCTTGGCGCGTTTGGGGAAGTAATCGTTCATCAACCTGTTTTGCTCAGGAAGCCAATGGTCGTTTTTGGTGTAGAGAAGGTATGGGCCGTTGGAATATTGGTGGACGTCTCTTCGATAATCACCCCAGCGGGCAGACTCACAGATGATGGCAAGGTCCAGCTCATTGGCGCGTCTCATCCAGCGTGCGGCGGTCTTGTCAGCCATCAGGGCGCCGTCGTTGAAGAGATGCTTGTGCACGCGATCGGCAATCAACATTTTAAACTCGGCGCTGTTGGTCATATTGTGGAACAATCCGCTCGGATCTCCGGAGCTGTTCTGACCGGTACGGTTCTCACTGACATTTTCTAGTATGCGTTCGGCGTCCCAGCTAAAGATTCGCCACGGCATATCGGCGATTCCACCACCGGCCGCTCGCCAGTTATGATCATCCCAGTCCGAGTTCTCCCCGTAATGGTTCACCATCATATAGTCTATCAGGTTTACATAATCCAGCTTCTTTTGAATCTGCTGATATTCCGTGAGGCTTATCCCGCCGGATACCGCATTGGCGACCAGGGTATGCAGGTTGTTCCAGGAAGCCGCGGTGCCGTCAACCGCAGAGCCGCTGTTCAGGGCGTCGAGCTGGTCGCTACAGCCGCCGTAGTGCAAAGCGTAATGTTCGGCGTCGGGGCGTTCGTGAAGATTAAAAACTCCCCAGTAAAGCCCGTTGAGATAAAGATGAACGTATGTGCCGTATCCCCCACCCGGATCGCCCATATCGAGTAACGCATCTCGTATCCACTGGTCACGAATCATTGATCCTCGGCTGCGTTGCCCGCTGTCCCAGTGTATCCATGAGTTGTTGTACATCGCACGAATCTGCAGGGAATTAAATCGGTCAACCGGTGATCCGTCGAAGAGGTCGCATTCAAGCTCACCCGGCCCATAACCACCACGGAATCGAAGGCTCAAAGAGTGCTTTGGGGCCTTGTCGACGCTTCGGCTCGCACCACCCTGAATACGTATACCGCAGTTGACCTGGAACTTTGTGATATCGTTTGCATCAAAAAGCTCCGCGGAGGTAGGCCGCTCCCAGGACATACCTATCTGGGTTGGATTCGTATAAATACCCGAGCTGCCGAACAAGTGGTCCTTATCCATCACTAACGACAGTGTTGGAATCGACAAAAGAGCTTCTTGCATTACGCCGCTGTAAGCCGGGTCATTGTATATCTCCGGGTCCATCTCGTAATCGCCTCCCCGTCCCCAATAACTTGGGTAACCGGCGGCAATTGCCTGGGCATTGCTCTGCACAATTACATGCTCCGGGAAAATATATGTCTGTGTATCTACGTTGGACGGCAGCCAGTTAGACTTGAAAGCCGCCGCACGAAGACATGTGGTTGTGTTGATGAGAATTGGGCTGTTGTAGGTTGAGCCGTTCGTCATGGTTGGTTCGCTGCCGTTGGTGGTATAGCGTATCGTGGCATCGAGTGTTGAACAGCTAATCGCGACGTTAAAAGCCGAGTAGTAAAAACCGCGGTCGTGGTCAAATTCCGTGTCATCCACGGCACCGTCGTATGTTGCCGAATTCGCCGCCCCTGTCCACTTATCTGAAATCCTGCTGCCGGGTGTGGGAGTTAAAAGATAGCCAACTCCCCCGCCGCTGCCGATACCATAGCTAACAAAGCCACGCTGCTCCGGATACTCCGGCGTATATTCATGCGAAATAGTCACCCCGTTCGGCTCGACCAGGGCCAGGTAGCCGCCGCCTCTGCCGAGCACGAAGTTGGTATGAAGGGATCCGTCTTCGTCTACAAATGGGTAGTTGCCGGGATTGTCCTCCTGTTTTTTTCCTGATGCAAAGAGCACGTAATATCCGTCGGGGCTGATACTCACTCCACTTGGGAACCGCCATTTGGTCAAATTCTCTGCGTCATCGGTCAAGTACCAGCCATCGAGATCAACGGTGTTGGCCGCGTCCATATTGTGCAGCTCAATCCAGTCAGGATGCACGTCAAATCCATACACCTGGGTGTACATATTGAAGCTCGGATTGATGAAGGGCACGTAGGAGTTGACCGCCATAAACTCATTGATTACCACCGGAGTCTCTCCAAGCTCCTGGTAAGTACCACTGGTAGTTGTCGGTAGACTCTGGGATATCTGAACTTGCTGGTCCGGAGGCTTGATCCAACCTTCGACCGAATTATACTCGACCGTGTGCAAGCCAACTGAGAGGCCGCTTACTATCTCGCCGCTGTTTCGCCAACTACCGGCGTCCACACGCCATTTGGCACCGGCATCGACGGCCGCCTGTGGATAAATTATAACCTGAAGCGAACCCGTCTGCTGTATATAAGTGCCGATTGTGCTCGTGGTCTGAGCATAATCCACAAGCACCTGCTGATTGCCGGGCTCACCCCAGCCTGTAACCGCACTAAACTCGATTGTGTGCAGACCGATAGTGAGATCCCCCTCCGTATACCCGCTGTCCCGCCATGTGCCGCTGTCAATACGCCATTGTGCACCGGCGTCAATTGCTCCCTGCGGTTGGATAGATACCTGCACGGAGCCCCTTTGGCGGTTCTCTTGCCAGTACTTTGCCAGCCATGCAAAATCGCTCATCTCCACTCCATTCTTACCATTGAGGTCCGCCGAGCCGCTCGGCAGAAGCCACTGACCGGTAAGAATATAAACGTCTTCTGAGTTGACTATGCAATCAAAGTTCAAGTCTCCCGGCGGGCAGATCGATTCGTTCACAGTAACAGTCACAAAGTCAGAATCCGACAGCTCACCGTCGGTCGCCGCGAGCTCAAGTACGTACGTCCCGTGCGCCAGAGGCTCGAATATCACGTTGGGATCTTCAACGAACTCATTGGGTTCGAAGGTTACTTCACCCGGCCCGCTGACCTTAGACCACGTCAGCAACAAAAAACCGTTCGGTTCTCCTAAACCGTCATCATCAACCGTGCCGTTGAGGTCGACAGTGTTGTCGGGAAGCGTCGTCTCCTGGTCGGTACCGGCGTCAACTTCAGGCGGGCGATTACCTGCTGGGCCTAACTCTTCGAGCATAAAACCGGCAAATGGATACGCTCTCCTGCCCTGCGAGCCCAAACTGCTGTCCGCCTCGGCCCTCACAGTAAAATCCCCGTCGGCGCCGGGCTCAATATCATCCCACCGAACCACGACGCCCTCTGTTGCATTGCCGACAGCCAAAAACTTCGTGGCCTCTATCCCAACCCAGCTTGCATCTCCTGACGTGTGATAACCGCTATTGTTAACGTAGCTTGCGGCATCTTTTATTGTAAAGAGTGAAATGCGGTCGAGATCGGAAGGTGATATGCGGACCGCAGTGCCAATAAACGTATATTTCCTTGTCGGATCCAGGCCCGTAAACTCTATCTCAACCCACCAGCCCGTCGTGGAGCTGTGCTGGAGAATGGTTCCGCTAAAATCCACCTTTTGATCGAAAACCGTATGGGCCGGTGTGCCGGCGGCAAAGTTGTCGCCGTAATCGATATGAGTCTGTACAGGGGCCGCAGGGTTCATCGTGAACGTAACCATCGGCATCCCAACATCGCTGCCCGTGTCAAAGTCCAGGAGTGTCCCCGTATTGTTATTGGTATAACCGTCGTAGATAGTCCACTCTGTTACGTTCGCTGCCGTCGAGTCACCTGCCTGCCGGATACAGTCATTGTAGGCGACCCATTCAGCATTTGTTACCGGCACAAGTAAACAGAAATACAATACCGCGAACAGGGCTATTAGCTGCTCAAAATTCCTGGTCTTCATCACATCCTCATTCTGTGACAATAGCACTTACAAGAGAAGTCGAAACTGGGGTAGATAACCCAATTTCGACACTCCGGAACATCTTTTTTAATTCCTTGTGGGCGTCTGAAACAAAAATCTGCGGTTTTAGCTATGGAGATTGCCTTTTTGGCAACTATTACAAAACGAACTCCCTGTAACTTAATAGACCATAAAACCGTAATTATACGCTTATTCTAACATATTTTGAGTAATTTAGCAAGGACTATTGCTTCACCTTGACTTGACAAGTGCCCCATTGCCGGCGAGGTAAGAAGGCTATATAATATAAACATGTCATCGTACCGCCATATTATTGATAAAACTTCCTGCAATGGCGTTACGGATCAATAAACAAGGGACATGTGGAAGTGGAAAGGGTAAATCCGATGCAAAACAGAAGGCTTGTTTCTATTACGGTTGTTACTCTCTTAATATCATGCATCTTGTCGGTAACAAGGGCCGAAGACTCAATTCAAGAGAAAGAGGCGCGGGAAATTTTAAACACAACAAACGTTAAGGGTGGGATGATCGTCCACCTCGGTTGCGGAGATGGAAAGCTCACAGCCGCACTCCGCGCAAATGACAGCTATATCGTCCAGGGATTGGATACGGATGTTGGTAATGTCGAAAAAGCCAGAAGGACGATTATATCGAAAGGATTATACGGCAAAGTCACGGTCAGGGAATTCGACGGCAAAAACCTCCCCTATATTGACAATCTTGTGAATCTAATAGTGGCCACCGACAAGTGCAAAGTGTCGAAAGATGAAATATTACGGGTACTTGCACCAAGGGGAGTTGCTTATATTAATGGAAGCAAAACTGTAAAACCCTGGCCGGCAGAGATGGATGAATGGACTCATTACCATCATGACCCGCGGGGAACAATGGTTGGCAAGGACCAGGTGGTTGGTCCGCCGCGAAGAATCCAGTGGATTGGTGCACCAAAATGGCTCCGCAATCATGATTTCATGTCCAGCATGCACGCAATGGTATCGGCACACGGCAGGATTTTCTATGTTATAGATGAAGGGCTTCGTAACCATATCTTTCTGCCTTCCAGGTGGACCCTTATTGCGCGTGACGGATTTAACGGCACTGTCCTCTGGAGAAAACCATTAGCGGACTGGCATCCCAATAACTGGCCTTTAAAGAGCGGGCCCGGCCATCACCCGAGGAGACTCGTTGCTGTTGGAGACACGGTCTATATCGCAGCAGGACTGGTCGACCCCGTCAAAGCCATCGATGCCGCTACCGGCAGGACGATAAGGACATACGAACGAACAAAGCCCACGCAGGAGATTATCTTCTCCGATGGAGTCCTCTACCTACTCGTAGACCCGGAGCAGCCAGCCGTAAATTACAGGGCCAAAACAGCAAGCTATAAGGAAATAAATCATGCCAACATCGGATGGGCATGGACACCGGAAAGTCCAAAGCGAATCATTACGGTAATTGAAGCCGATTCCGGAAAGGTCTTATGGAAACATACTGACAGAGTTGCTCCGCTCACTTTGACTGTATGTGATAAGAAAGTTTTCTACCACAACGGCCGGGGTCTGGTCGCCCTCGACCGCAGGACGGGAGAACCACTCTGGGCGTCGGAAGGACCTGCTGTCCCGAGGGTTCCCACAGGAAGCTCGTTGAGGCTCTCGCTATCTGAGGGAATCGCCGTATTCGCCAGCGGTACGAAGCTCACCGCGTTTTCCACCGAGAAAGGCAAACAACTATGGACTGGAACATTGCTGAAAACAAGCCATCACTGTCCCGAAGACCTGTTCATTATTGACGGCATGATCTGGTCGCCGAACACGGGAAGGCCCCAGCACAATGGAACGCACTTCAAGGTTTTGGACCTGCGTACAGGAGACATCGAGAAAGATTTTGTTGCAAAAAACCTGCCGGGATTCCCCATGCATCCAAGATGTTATCCAAGCCGGGCAACGACAAAATATATTATGACAAATGGAATGGGAACGGAATTCTATAAGGTCGGCGGCGAAGAAGTGGATATTTATAACTACATACGTGGAAGCTGCATATACGGCGTTATGCCCTGCAACGGACTGCTTTATAAGCCTCCCGATTCCTGTGCCTGTTACTACCAGTCCAAGCTGGAGTATTTCTGCGCGCTGGCGCCGGGTGACTTCAAAGCTGAAATCGCAAAGTTCAAAAACCGTCTCGAAAAGGGACCTGCTTATGGCTACCAACCGTCAGCCGTCAGAAGTCAATCATCTTCATGGCCCACCTACCGTTGTGATGCCGCACGCAGCGGTTTCTGTCCATCGCCGGTTTCTTCCGATTTGAAGAAGTCATGGCGGATCAGGCTGAATGGAAAACTGACCCAGCCGGTTGTGGCCGGCGGTAAGGTATTCGTGACCGCTATTGAACGACAGACACTATATGCTTTGGATACCGGCTCCGGCAAAACCGCCTGGAAATACACGGCGGGTGGAAGAATCGATTCACCTCCTTCAATATATAAAGACCTGGTATTGTTCGGTTGTGGTGATGGTCGCGTCTATTGCCTGCGGGCCAAAAATGGTGCGCTTGTATGGCGATACCTTGTTGCGCCCGAAGACAGACAAAACGTCTTTTATCAACAGCCTGAATCGGTATGGCCCGTGCACGGCAGTGTATTGATAGAGAACAATACCGTATATGCCCTTGCCGGCCGCAACATGTTCCTCGACGGCGGGATGCGCCTTGTTCTGCTGGATCCGGTAACAGGCAAAAAAATCTCGGAAACTGTGCTGGACGAAAACGACCCGGGCACGGGTAAGAATCTCCAGACTTTGATTAACGCCAAGTATATGCCTGTCGCAAATGACGACGTTCTTTCAAGCGATGGCGAACGGGTATACATGCAGGAGCAGAATTTTGACATGATGGGTAAGCGCATTAACGTCGCGCCTACACTGCCTGCAGGAAAGAAAGGCGGACAGTCCGGGACTAAAGGCAAGAGACATTTGTTCTGCCAGACCGGTTTCCTTGATGATGTCTGGTTCCACAGATCTTATTTGATATATGGTGACGACTGCGGCGAAGGCTGGGGCGCGTATGCAGGCACTCGAAACTCAAATCCTACCGGCCGTGTCATGGTCCTTGACAAATCACGCTGCTTTGCCTTCCGGGCAAGTCCGCTGGGAAACATGCTGCATCCAAGAACTACTTATCACCTTTACGCGGTAGACAAAGACCCGGGTAAGCCTTTACCACAGGAAAAACAGAGAAAGAAAAAGGGCCGGGAAAACGGTCCGGTTATCAGCGGACACAAAGTCCACTGGTACAAGGAATCGCTGCCTCTCCTTGTCAACGCCATGGCCCTAAGTGGAAAGAACTTGTTTATAGCCGGTCCTCCGGACATGGCTGACGAAACAAAAATGTTAGGTTATCTTCCCGGTGCTAATGATGATATAAACCGACAGCTAAAGGCACAGGAGCAGGCTTGGCGAGGAAAACATGGAGGTTTGCTCTGGGTGGTATCGGCTGAAAACGGGGAGAAACTGTCTGAATATAAAATCGACAGTGTCCCCGTCTCCGACGGAATGTCGGTCGCGGAGGGAAAGGTGTTTATCAGTTTGATTGACGGCAGTGTGGTTTGCCTTGAGGAGAAGTAAACAGCGGAACCGAAGAATGTTCAATTTACAATGGCCGGGTAAATTTTCGCTGAAAGGCCACATCCTGCCTACTACTAACGATTTAGCTTGTTAACCGAATTTCTACCTGCGGTTCGCATATTTTCAATAACCAATTACCAAAGAAAAACAATCAATAGTCACTCGTCAATCAACGTCATTTCGACCCAAGCAATCATACACCCCCAATGTCATCCAGAGCGCAGCACCCGTTCTTGCGATGGCAGGAACGGGGGCGAAGTCGAGGGATCTGCCACACGAATAAAAAATAACCCATTCCGCCCTCGTTTCTACCCACATCTACTCATCTACTCATTAACGCATTTTCCCATATATTTTTGCCTTTTGCATTTTGATTTTTAAAATACTTCCGTGTACACTATCGGCACTATGAAAAAGGCGGAAAATAATCAATTACCGCAGGTTTTTAGCCCCCGGATTTTAATCCGGGGGTTCACATTGCTGGCCCCGCCATTGTTTCTTACGCGAGTGTAATTAAGGAGACAAATACAAATGGCAAACGAAGATGAGGCCGTGTCGGGCGGGGCTTGCCCCGAATTTGTTTATAAAGCGGACGGGTGGTATTCCTTTTTACAATATTGGCACTATGAAAAAGGCGGAAAATAATC
>SMTZ1_10007018_pt1 | contig 11327 bp, 12 predicted proteins | sample DeeMarSWOR136_30_FD_25667 | JGI IMG/M metagenome (IMG submission 25667)
TTCTGAATTCCTGCGTTTCCCAGGATAAAAACAACTCTTGATATGCCGCTTTCAGCTTTTGAACCAGTGGTCTTTCTTCAGCAATCTGGTAGCCCGAATAGGTATCTTCAAACCTGAGCTGAACATCAAGGCCAGGGATATCCTGGCGGGCTAGTTCCAGTGCGCTTTCTAACTCGGTTTTCAGTGTATCAATCCTTGAATTCGGTGGTAGATGCAGGTCAAGCCAGGCCTCACAGGTATCCGGTACCATGAATCCCCCGGGGAAACCTGACATCTCTCTGATGTTATAAACCAATCCCTGGGTCTTGTCGGTAATGTAATCCGTAATTTGCAGTAGCAGCTTCAGCATATTCTCAATTGCATTCTGTCCCAGTTCAGGCATAGCCGAGTGTGCCCTTTTCCCCTGGGTACGTAATATTACTTCCAGATAACCATAGTGACTCAGACACGGCACCAGGTTGGTAGGTTCTCCAATTATCGCCGACGGGAAGCTGTATTCACTAACCAAGGTTTTAGCACCTTTGTTGTCTTCTTCCTCATCTACCAGCAGAGCCAGGCTGACCGGTGGTAATGCCCCTTCTTTCTCTGCCAGTGCCACCAGTGCTTCTATCATGGCAGCACAACCGGCTTTCATATCAGCAGTCCCCAGACCAAATACGGTATCTCCTTCCTCATAAAAGCCGTAATCATCCAGGTCGTAGGCAGTTACCGTATCCAGATGTCCAATAAAACAAAGCTCAACCTCTTCCTTCTTTTCGGGCAGGAGTACCAGGTTGAAGCGGTTCTCGTCGACTTCCTGCCTGATCACGGTCAGGCCATGTTTCTTTAGATATTTCTCGGTAAACTCAAGAATCTCCTCCTCTTTACCCGATGGACTGTATATATCGACGAGTTTCTTCAGCAGTTCCTTCAGTCTATCCGGTTGAATGTCTGCCGGTTTGCCAGCGTTATACACTGATAGCTTTCCTTACTGATTTAGTATTCACTTTAACCGCAGAATCTGACTTTACCCTGGATGATTTGCTAACCGGTTTCGAGCCGCTTTTTATCGGTCGCCTGAGAGTTTTACCAAGCCATACATGCTTTTCGGTGATAGAAAATCCCATTGTTTTAAAAAAGGCAATGGCATCTTTATTATCAGCTTCCGTATCGGCTATGACCATTCTTACTCCATCTTTTAAGAATTTATCCTCAAGTTTGTTATATAGTCGAAGGGCTAAACCGGCTCTCTGAAATTCTTCGGTGACCCCTATCCAGCTCAGATATCCGTACTTTTTCCAGGCGGTGCCTTCTTTTTCAATAGTAGTAGCCAGGATGAAACCAACGACTCTACCTACCGCTTCCGCTACCAGACAATAGTCCGGATCGGAGGTGAAGTAGTCGGTTACTTCAAAAGCATCCCATGTACGGTAGAGAATGGGGAACTCTTCGCTGGTGAAAAGGTCCTCTCCCAGGTGAAATACGCTGCTGACATCATCTATCTCCATCTGTCTGATGTCAATTTCAGCCCTCCTGCTTTGGTTAGTATTTCTTGACGCCATAAATAACCCCCTGTTTATTAGTGCCCTGAAATCATCGCTGGGTTGGTTTCACCATATAGCACAAGTTTGGTGTTATAAATTGATTATACCTAGCAGATCAAGCCCCCGTACAATCATACTTACAGCTATAGCCGCTAATAACAGGCTGAATACTCTGGAAATCGCTTTAAGTCCACCCTGCCCCAGTAATCTGACAAACAGATTACTGGCTATAAAAATAAGCCAGGTTATAATTAGGTTTACAATGAAAGTAATAAGAACCATATACAGCGGGAATTGAGTGGCCAGCAGTAATAGCGTCGTAATCGTAGCTGGACCTACGGTAAGAGGTGTACCAATAGGCACCACCGCTACCATCTCTTCTTTAATTAACTCCACCATCCGGCCGGTAGTCATATATCTTATTGAAAGCACCAGCAATACAAGCCCACCGGCAATGGCAAAAGAACCGACCCTGATATCCAGCACATCTAGGATAAACTGACCGAGGAACAGGAAGGCAAGACCTACAACGGTGGCAGTTAATACAGCAACATGAACTAGCTTTCGCCGTTCTTTTGTAGTCATGCCCTCACTTAGAGAGATGATAAATGGCAAATTGCCCAGGGCATCAATCACTATGAAAAGCGGTACAAAGGTCAGTACGAAGGCTTGCTGCCAGCTATATTCTGTCAAATATCCTCCCTTGTATGAGCTACCTGTTATGGAATATAAGCTATCCGGGTAGAAGCTTACTCTTGAGCCAGGTAATTCTATTAGCCACGTATCTGGCTGCCTGAGTCCTTGTCTTGCTTCTTTTCAGGTCTCCTGCCAGCTTATCATCGCCAATTACGTCCTTCACCCAGCTACTGAAGTCATTTCTGGCTTCGCTTACATGATGGCTGAACGTTTCATCTGACATTTCTCTTAGAGCCGACTCAAGCTCCTGCAGATTTCTTAAGACCCGACCATCCTGACACCAGAATCGCTTCTCTTCAGCTACATCCTCCAATCTTCTCTCTGCTATTGTCTTTGTTACCCTGACCATTTTTCACCTCCTTGGTGAGATTTAACAATGCTGGTCTTAGTATATTAACAAATTATTCGTTCATACCCTAATTAGGCATAATTTTTGTAGATATTAAGCACGTTTCTAAATGATGAGACTCCCGTTTGATTAGTAGTAACAGTCATGTTTTATATTAAGTATTTTAAATTGCCAGGGATTAATCCTGGTATAACGACGCATCATCTTTATCTCATCGCTGTAAATTCAGTTATCTCCAGCATAAAGTCTTTACCATCTGTAACGACCAGACCTTCCTCAGGCAAAGTGACGTATTGAATTTCCTTTAGGTTAACCTCCTTCGGAATGACATTGATTACTATTCTATCTCCAAAGCATATTATTCGTTCCCTCTCTTCGGGCTTCATAACGAATTGCCCTTCTACCTTGTCGAATACCCAGGCATACCCCCTTAGTCTGACTGCCTGCTCTGTACACTTTATAACCTGACCAGTAAAATGGCGCCGCAGGTCTTCCGTGAAGTAACGCCTTTCTATAACGTGCACTTTTTCGCCAGCTTCAAGAATCATTACTATTTCTCCTGCATATATAGAATCAAGGTCATACTAATTAGTCACTAGTGCGGCTAATCAGCACTGAATACCTAGAGAATCTAGCCACCCTTTCGGCAATATTACCTAAAGGTACAGATTTATCATCGTTCAGTCCCTTGGCTCCCAACACTATAAGCTCAGGATTTAGCTCATTAGCAGCTTCCAGTATCTCTTCAGCAGGTTCTCCACTGAGAACCCATAGAGAGGTATCATATCCCGCCACTTCAAATTTCTTCTTAGTCTTATTCATAAAACTGCGAGCCGCCTTTTCCTCAGCAGCCTTTAACTCTGTTAGAATCTGCTTGTTAATCTCCTGACTTATATCATTTGTATTCATCGTTGTAACTGTGTGGGACTGAAGGGCGGTTAGAATTGTAACCTGGCTCCGTTTTGGTAAAGATAGCTTAAGAAGCAGTTGTGCTGCTTGGTCAGAATATTCAGAACCATCGGAGGCCAGAAAGACACGTCTAATGGCATTTGGACCCTCGCGTACCAGTAGTACGTTACAATCAGCATACCTTACAACCTTTTGAGCTACATTTCCCAGTGGAAACCTTCTGGAATTACTGGATCCTTTAGCACCAAGAACTATCAGGTTCGCATCTATCTCTTGGGCCTTCTTTATAATCTGTTCCGCCGTTTTACCTCGACACACCATGCTTTCGACATTACCGTACGTTGCTCGCAACATATCAAATGGTTCTTTAAGTAGCTCAGTTGCCCTTCTTTCTTGGTATCTGTATATTTGTTTTCTGGCATTAACTGTACTCAGTATTGTGTCTACAGTAATACCTCCGAGAACATTATACTCCGGTACCACCGTTATCATTGTTATGGTGATATCAGAAGGAAGCTGAAGCGTCTTTAACATAGTTGTTGATATCTTCGAATATTCAGAACCATCAATAGCGAGCATTATTTTCATAGTTGTTCCCCTTCGTGGGATGTTCGATTGTACATCCTTATAGTTAGTACTATTAACATCACTAATAACAGACTATTTAGGAGCACGTCCTATCAATACAGAGCAATTTGCATATCTCGCTACCCTCTCAGCAACACTTCCCAAGAGGAATGACTCAATGCCGGTTAAACCCCTGCTACCAACCGTAATAATATCAGGACTATACTCCTTGGCAGCAGCTAATATGCACTCACCCGGTCCTCCCCGTACGACGACTGACGCAGTTTTATAACCATTTTCCCGGAATTGTTTCTCTACCTTCGCCGTTATATTGTGTGCCTGAGCCTCTTCGGCTGCCTGCAACTTGGCAAGTATTTCCTGATTGGTGCGAAAATCCAACGTCGGTGTCTTCATCCAGGCCTCAATGTGCGACTGTAGGGCAGTGATTATGATTATCTCGGTTTGCTTCGGCAATGGCAGTCCAAGGAGAAACTGAGTTGTCATGTCTGAGTACCTGGAGCCATCAGTAGCAAGTAAAACCCGAATAACGGCGGCAGTTTTACTGCTAGCTGGTAATGTTCTTCTGGCCGATACGCTCTTTTCTCTAACCAATAGAACACTCGCCTTGGCATGCTTCATCACTGTCTGGGCAACACTACCAAGGCGAAAGGGAAGCGGATCAGTCAAGCCCTTAGCACCCATAATCACCAGCGAGATACTGTTACTATCGGTCTCTCTGAGTATTTCTTCAGCAGGATTTCCCCACCGCACAACGGTTTCTACTTCAGGTCTGATATCACTAAGTGCCTTAGCTGATTTCTGTACCATTTCAATAGCCTTATACTGTTGTGCATCCCTTACCGCTGGTGCAGCATGAAATTTACCGAGGGTAATTCCTCCAAGGAAGGTATGTTCAGGCACAACTGTCATCACTATCATCTCAGCATCTGAGTGAAGATGAAGAGCTTTCAACATATTAGTAGCTGCGTCAGAATATGATGAGCCATCAACAACGAGAAGAATTTTCATGTTTGACCTCCTTTATCAATTCCTAAAAATATCACCTTTACATTAATAGCGAAATCTTAACATAATTACACCATTGTGTCATGGCTTAACGACTGATTAGTTGTCAGATTCTGCTGAAGAATCGGCAGGTAAAGCCTCCTTCACCCTGGTAACAGCCTTAGGTCCTAAGGTCTCAGCAGCCTCAAGAATACCCTCAACCGTTTTATTCACAGCTACCTCCTCAGATACACCGGCTCGTATGGACAATTCTCTAGCAGCCTTTATCATCTGCCCTGTAACTTCGCCAAGATCAGTTCGCGTTTCATATGCTCCCTGGATTGCTCCCTGACTGACTCCCAGTATGGCATCCTCAGGATTAACACCACCTTGGATTGCCGCCTGGGTAACACCTTGCATTACTTGCCCTACCAGTTGTTTCACAGATAAAGGTCTGTTATCTACAACGTGGAATGCCCCACGAGCCGCATGCCGTGTGATTTCAACACCATGCATCCTGGCTTTTTCACGGTCTTTCCAGACTGTAGACAGGCCATTCCCAAGTGCTTTGACTGCTTCCTTGGTTACTCTGCGGCCACGTACCACCGATGAGGTGGCTGTCTTGGCCATTTCGGCTATCTGGTATATAGTAACACCCAAGGCCACGTCCAAGCCGGGAACCGGCACGCGCTTAATAAAGCCAAAGGGGAAGCTGCTTAAGAAAGTAGACCCCGGTACAGAACTCATTGGCCGTGAAAACTCACGTATGGGAGACATGAGTGACTCGAGAATAACTTCACGTCCTACTTCGCCTTCTTCCCGAATAGTAGCCAATGAACCTAAAGTAAACAAGCCCAGGATGAAAGCGATACCAAAGAGAAAATCCCGGCCAATAATACTCAGTGCTGATAATTCTATGGTACTAGTCGGGCCAATCCACGTAAATGTGAGGGAAAGCTGTCGGACGCTGAAGAAGTCTGCTAAAAATCCGCCAAGCAAAGGGCCAAGTCCTGCTCCTAAATTGGTTGCTAGAGATGCCCCGACAAGGTAGGAGGTCGACTCCCCCTGCGGGGCTAGTTTTAGGCCAATAGTACCTATAGTAAAACTTACACCAGCAGCAGCAATACCGGCAAATATGTGTAAAATCACCAGGAGAGGAATAGTCAAGAAGTATCTCTCCGGCATGGTGGTAAATACCCAGCCGAGGATTACCAGAAGGTAAAGAGAGACGCTCAGCGACAGCACCGGCTTGTTACCATATCTGTCAGCAAAAGGCCCCCAGACGCGAAGAAACAGGATGTTAAACATCTGACTTAGCACGCTCAGACCAATAACCCAGGAAAGGGGCAGTCCAAGGCGCTGGAGCATGTGGACAGCAAAAAAAGGAATAGCCAGATTAGAAGCAAATCCCCAGAAGAAGAGGAACATTATCAAACGCCTGAAGTTCGTATCACGAAAGGGTGCCGAGAGTCTTTGTATCAACGGAGGTTGAGGTCCTATTACAGGTTGCATTAATGGTTCTGGCATCAGGGACATGAATATTACACTGGTTAGTCCGAGAAAGAAAGCGCCAAAAAGCAGGACATAGGTGTAACCAGCCACTGTATTCTCAACTGATGCCTGGCTACGCCAGTAGTCTATAAAAAAAGCAGCACCGAGGCTGAAAATAACTCCGGCAAACGTGGCGAACGCCAACCGCCTTGAGAAAAAACGCCCAAGTATCGATTGCGGAACCAGGTCACGAATCCAGCCGTTCCAGGCGGAGTTGCATATAGCATTTAGTAGACCGCGTATTGCTAATAATCCCAGCAGCAGCGAGATGGCACCACTACCGGGAACTCCGAGGTAAAAAGGGATAAGTGCGACCGGAAACCATAATAACTGCGCTGGAAGCCAGCTTAAAACTGCAATTGTTTTGCGATGGCGGAACTTCTCCACGAGCCAGATTGAAGGTATCTGAATGATTTGCATAATGAAGGGGATAGCCGCCAGAATCCCAATATGGAAGTTATCAGCACCTAACGCCAGGGCAAAAGCCACCAATATTCCGCTGGTGGTAATGCTATTGAAGCCCAGGGACGCCGTACCCTCCCAGGTTAACCACCGTAGTCCTGCCGTCAACTCTTCATTGGAAATAGTAGGCTTAGGCTTGAGAAGCCCTAATAGATTCATAGTAGATTATTTACTTTCTGAATTTATATAGATATAATTGCTGTACTGGCGTAAAATATTCGGATATATCTTAAGATTAACGTTGTCTATTCATTCTGATTTCATTCCCCTCTTACGTTTCCAGCCTAATAATTTCAGTAGTTCACCTATACCGGAATCAGCCGATTTGATCGGGACTTCGGGGTGGATTCTATAAAAATTTTTTACGCCAACCTTCGTTTTTGTAATGTATCCATCCCTCTCAAGGTCCATGATTATCTTATGGGTTGTTCTCTCAGTCACACCAACATCATCACCAATATCCCTAGCTGTTCTATCCGGGTTTTTAGCAATAGAAGCTAGTACTAAGGCGTGATTTGTAACGAATGTCCACTCACTCATTTTCATAATCCTCCAATAAATATTTTAAAAATAGAAGTAAAAACCTCTTGACAAACTATTTATTTCATGTATAATATTACTTGAAGCATATTTCAAGTAATATTATACTATTAATGTACTTCTTGAAGAATTATACTAGAAATATAAAAGCCCTGTCAAGTACCTGTTTTGAGTGAAGATGTTTGAAAGGAAATAATCACTGAGCAGGTTACATAAAAAAGACTAGATTTAGTAGCTGTACTGGAGGGAATAATGAAAAGAGGTTTTACCAACAGACACTATCCTAAGTGTAACGGCAATATCTTTATGGACCAGGATGACTATTTTGATCCTAAGGAAAGCTATTATGGATGGTATGAATGGTGCCTCCAGTGTGGTTTCCGGCGTAACCTGAAGCCAGCTGATGTGTTTATAGAAAAAATGAATCCAACATCAGTAAAGCATGAACTTATAGCCGTATAACAGCACATTGGGTAACCTCCATTCTATGGCGGAACCGGGAAGAAATATAGACTTAATATTTAAGGAGGTAAGAAGATGGGTTTATTTAAAAAAGAGAAGCCACCTACTTATACTGAACTAAAGTGTCCTTCGGAAGGGTGTCCGATGACATGTAATGATCCTGCTCTCCTAAAGAGACACATAGAATGGAGGCATCCCGAAACAGCGCAAACTGCTGTAAAAGCTAAATAACAAGCTTTAATGCACTATGGCTTGGGAAGCGGGGACAGCTGTTAAAAAATATAAAAAGAATCAAAGGAGATTAGCCATGACTATGGAAAGATGGAGGCCAACAAGGGGATTATCTCCATGGAATCCTTTCAGAGAACTTGAGGAGATGGAGCGGCGTTTCGATGAGGTTTTTGGGCGTCAGTTTCTGCCATCAGTTTTAAGACGTTTACCAACTGAGCAGATGACATGGACACCTGCGTTAGATATCTTCGAAAAGGGTGACAAGTTTGTAGTGAAAGCCGAAATACCCGGTATGAAGGAAGATGATATACACGTTTCAGTCGAAGGTGACATGTTGACTATCAGGGGAGAGAAAAAGACCGAGTCAGAGGTAAAGGAGGAGGACTACTACCGCTCCGAGCGTTCCTATGGTAGTTTCTTTCGCTCAGTAGCCTTACCTTCGACTGTAGACGCCGGCAAGATTGAGGCCGACTATGAGGATGGCGTACTCGAAGTGACCCTGTCCAAAAAGCCCGAGGTGAAACCGAAGAAGGTTACGGTTAAGAAAAAGGAGAAGGCCAGTAAGCAACCCGCCAAGTAATACTATCCCGCTTCCCAGGCGTAAGGCGGGAGAAAATGACCGACGCAGGAAAATTTGAACTATGAAGAGGATATTATGTGTAATTCTGGCTGGCGGAAGAGGCAAGAGGATGGACATACTATGTAATGTGAGACCAAAGCCAGGTTTGCCCTTTGCCGGCGCTTATCGGGTTATTGACTTTTGTTTCAGTTGTTGCGTCCATTCCGGCATTCGTGATGTTGCCATCTTAGTCGATTATCAGCGTTCACAAATAGCAAACTACCTTAGGCGGTGGTACTCGGCGAATGCAGACCTGGCAAACTTCCATATTCTGGAGCCGAAAGTCGGCTCGTATAAAGGAACTGCAGATGCTGTGTGCCAGAATATAGAGTTCTTACAGGCAGACCCATCTGACACAATCCTGGTTCTGGCAGGCGACCATATATACAAGATGGACTATCAGCCAATGCTGGATCTTCATGAGCGTGAAAAAGCGGATTTGACCGTAGGAGTCACCACTGTACCAATTGAACAGGCTCATCGTTTTGGTATTGTTACTATAGACAACCGATGTAGGATAGTAGACTTCTTCGAGAAACCCGAGGTCCCTAGGAGTAACCTGAGTTCGATGGGCATATACGTATTCGATAAGCAGGTTCTTATCGAACGTCTCGAAGAGGATGCTTCTCGTCCTTACTCACCCCATGACTTTGGTTACGCCATTGTTCCAGAAATGGTGAAACGTGACCGGGTATTTGCCTATAGATTTAATGGATACTGGCAGGACATCGGCACTGCCGAAGCATATTACGAAGCCAATATGGAGCTTATCAAGCAAAAACCTCGATTTACTCTTGACAGTACACGGCCTGTCTTTACCGGGAATTTCGATTTGCCACCACCAAGGATATCCCAAAAAGCCGTTGTCAGGGAAAGCATATTGAGTCCAGATTGTGTGATCAAGGGGCTCGTAGAGAACTCGATTATCTCTCCAGGAGTGATGGTTGAGGATCAGGCTATTATCCGGAATTCAATAGTTATGACGAATAGCTATATTGGTCATCACAGCGTGGTTGATCGTTGCATTCTGGACGAGGGAGTAAATGTAGGTGAGTTCTGTTATGTTGGTTTTGGTTCCGGCCTCATACCGGGAAGCGGGGATATCACTGTGATCGGCAAAGACGTTAACATACCTCATCGAACTGCCATCGGTCGCGGTTGCAGGATACTTCCAGGTACTAAAATGACTGACTTCCCCAAGCGCGTTGTTTCTCCTGGTAGTATCATACCGAAAGTTGCTTCCGGACAAAGATAGGTGAACAAGACGAGGGTGGTAACTAAGTGGATACGCTCTCTACATGACTTTCGTAGCATCTGAAGGGTTAACAAAGGAGAGTTGGATGAAGGCACAGTACACCTATAAGGTATAAATTAGGTGGTGCGCTAAAGGTGGAGATACAAGGGAGATAAAAATGGCTATCTAATGAAAACGAAATTTCACTATATAAGTGACAAGAATTTATTACTTAAAGTTTAAAGGATGGTGCAAAATGAAATACATTAGAATATTTGGAACTCTGGTTGTAGCTTTGTCCTTAGCCTTGTCAGCAGCTATTTCATCAGGGACTCCAGTCTTAGCTCAAGCACGTTTATACGTCTCTCCAGATACCGGTAAAATCGGTAGAAACGTCAATGTCTATGGTTATAACTATACACCCGGACAATCGGTCTTCTTCTATTTCTCAAGCAACAAGGCCAGCGTAAATGACCGGGTTGATTATGAAGTAACAGCATATGAACTTGTTGCGACCAAAGTTTCAGGACTTACCGGAGAACAGCAGGGTGTTGTAGACACCTATTTCACCGTACCTGCCAGACTAACCGACGGTGCTAAGACAGAAAATGTACACAATGGTACTTACTATGTTTATACCACGTATTATGGAAGCAAGATAATAAGAGCGGTCGCTACATTTACTGTAGAGGGTACCGGTGAGATCACTCTTTCACCCAAGGAAGCCGTCGTGGGTGGCGAGATCAAGATAACCGGGGTAAACTTCGGAAATCAGGAAACTTTCACCGTAAAATATGATGGTAGTGAATTACCCATTAAAAGCGGGGATGCTATCACTAAAAGCAACGGTAGTTTCCAATGTGCCATCATTATTCCTTCGAGTACTGCTGGCGTCCACAGTATAACAGTTACCGGTGCCAGGACTAAACTACCTGCTATAGCTGAATTTATTGTTTTACCAAAGATAACCCTAAGTCCACAATCAGGGGCAGCCGGTGACACTTTAAAGGTTAGTGGCACAGGTTTTGGCGGCAGAATGCCTTTGAATATTTTCTTTGGCAATTTCAAGACTTCCAGTGGCAGGATGACTGATAGCAATGGCAGTTTTGAGATAACATTTGAAGTGTTACCTGCCGGAACTGGCAGCCATTCTGTGGAGGTAATAGATGGAAACGGTAA
>SMTZ1_10007020_pt1 | contig 11327 bp, 8 predicted proteins | sample DeeMarSWOR136_30_FD_25667 | JGI IMG/M metagenome (IMG submission 25667)
CAAAGGCGTAACGATTTTGAACGGCAGTTCGTGCACCACTTCCTGCCCGGCGGACAGATCGGCGGCGCTGATCTGCAAAAGGTACGATCCCGAAGGCCATCCCGCGATATCAAAGGACTCGGCGATCACGGCCGACGGGCCCGACTTGGGTCGCTCTTTGACACCCAGTTGACGGAAAACACGGCCGGAATCGTCAAGCGCGGACAGGCCCAGCCTGAACCAGGACGAGTCGTCAGTATAGTCCAGATTGTAAAGCTCGGCATAAACACAGGCCAGAGTATCCCGGGACGAATAAAGACCGTTCGGATTGCATTTCACCTCATACCCGTTCTTGGGTACCCCCTGGTCGGGCAAGGAGGCCGGGCCCACGTAGCTTATCCGGTACGCCAGACACTTGCCGCCCATCGCCAGCCGATCTTTCACGGGAGGTTCCACCACCAGCCGGTCGTAGAAAAACTCACCCTCCCTCTTGCTGACGGCGTCAATAACAACCAGCCGGGCCGAGTAGACGCCCGGCCTGATCACCATCACCAGGCTGTTGAACAGGCTGTAGTCCCGGAGCGCGGCCTGGGCTGAGTCAACGACGGCTGCCGCGAAGTAGGTACTGGCCGAGTCAACCGACAGACCGTCGTTTCCGTACAGGTTTACCTGGGCAAAGATACGGGTGAACCAGACCGTGGAGGAGGAGTCCGCCTGGAAGAAACCGAACTCGCTCCGATTCAGAACAAACGGGAATTCGACCAGAGCCACCGAGTCAAAGTCGGGACGATTGAACAGAATAGTCCCGGCCCGAACCGTCAGGGCCTCCTCCACCGACTGCCCCGTGGCGACAGCGCCTCCGGCGAGGGCAAGTGCCAGAATAAAGGGAGGAAGAAACGTCGCAGAAAAACACTTTCGCATAATTATGAAGTCAGCTCAATAGCCACCCGTGTGACTGAGACCGTCATACGGGTACTGCAGACGGTAGTCACCGTCTTCGTTTTCGTCGACAAACACGAAGCGCCGATTGGGCGAGATCCGGGTGTAGTACCAGATCTGGTACGGGTAGCGGTCGGGGGAAAACGGCTCGTTCACCATGTAATCCGGCTCACCGTACCGGATATAAATCTGCCCCCGATCGGTCCGCCAACCCTCCATGCGCATGACCCCGAACCGTTCGTTGGCCACCCGAACGCGATAGTAGAAGGCGGTCTTGGCCTCGTTCTCCGGAGTGCCTTCAGTCGGGTCGCGCTCCCGCCAGAATTGATCAAATGCCTCAACTCTCTCGTCGACGGTTTCAAGATCCTCCATATCGCCGACGTCAACGTCATCGGAGAACAGTTCCAGTTGCTTGATGGTCGCTTTCCAGTCATTGCGAATCATGCCATCCTGCGTCCACGCAACCCTGAATATCTGGGTACGGCTGGCCAGCTTCTTGCTGCGACGGCCGTGAGTCGAAACAGCTAGCTCGTACTCGCCGGGCAACAGGTCATCGACCGAGATTTCTCGCAACTGGCGCTCGGGCCGGTCACCGAGCGTGATATGGATCGTGTCACGGTAGAGCAGCCCCCGGCGATAATGCCTGACCCGGGTCTCTATCACCACTTTGACCAGATCGCGGGTTCCCGGATACACTTCGAAGTAGTAGGCGATGCGGTCGTTGGCCTGGTTTCCGTAAGTTCGGTGCACCGACGGCACCACCAGGATGTCACCCTTGGAGAAGATACTGCCCTCATCGGCCCGGCCCTGGAAAGCCTGGGCAAACTCAATCTCCGACATTCTCGGGTTCTTGTCGAAAAGCCCCTCCAGTTTCAGGTTCATCTCGCGAGTGGTCACCCGACCGGTGGTTCGATCTTTCAACGTGAAAAGCGCCTTGTACTTGCCGGGCGGCAGGTCCAGGTTGATCTGGCTGGTGCGAAAATCGACCCGGGTGCGCGCCTCTTCGTCGGCGCCCAGCACGATCTGTCGGTCACGGGTGTAATTATGGACAGCCTTGCCGTCCTTGTCCTGCACGGTGGCCAGCAACTCGTAGCTGGCCGTATAGTTGCCGCCGCTGAGAGCGAAAGCGAGGCCGCGATGATGAATCTGATAATAGAGCTCAAGCCGGATCTGCGCCGAGTCATCGCTCCGGAAGTAAGCGTAATCTGTCAGCAGGAAGTCGTCGACCTTGCCCTCAGGCAGTTCGATCTGGGAGGCGGCCGGCAGGCTCAAAGCCAGAGCTGCCAGAAAAATACCCGCGCGCGGCTTGAAACCAGGTTTCCTCATAGCTCTACCATATTAACGTCAAGCAGACTCCTGCGTTCCAATCTAAGGGGCGCCGATGCCCGGAGCAAGATTGAAAAGGACTGCCGGGTGTGCGGTTATTCGTAGCGCAGCGCATCGATCGGATCAAGCCGGGCCGCCTTAAAGGCCGGGTAAACACCCGAAACAAGCCCGACCGAAACCGATACCCCGAAACCGACCACCACCCAGAACATCGGTAGAGAGACGGGAAAACCAAAGACACTGTTTAAAATCAGACCCAGGGCCACGCCGACCACTACCCCGATTATCCCGCCCAGACCGGAAAGCGACATCGCTTCGGTAAGAAACTGCAGGAGGATATTCGATCGCTTGGCGCCGATCGCCTTGCGCACGCCGATCTCCCGGGTCCGCTCGGTCACCGAGACCAGCATGATGTTCATTACGCCGATTCCACCCACCAGCAGCCCCACCGAGGTAATCACGATCATGATGATGTAGATAACATCGGTGATCCGCTCCGCCTGCTCCTTGAACTGCTCCTGGGTTGACAGGTGGAAATTGTTCGGCGCGCCGAACGGTACCTTGCGATGGATACGCAGGGCAGCGATGATTTCCTCCATCGCCTGGTCCATCTCGGTCCTCGATTCGGCCCGAACCTCCAGGGTGAGAGCCTTGTCATAAGGCAGCCATTTGGCGTAGGTTGACAGGGGGATGCTGATCAAACGGTTCCAGTAGTCGTTCCCGAAGTGCGAGTCGGCCTCTTCGTACACGCCGATCACCTCGAATTCCCGGCCGTTCAGACGAATGGCCCGGCCGAGCGGGTTTTCGTTCGGGAAGAGCGTGCTTTCCACATCCGTACCGATTACACACACGCTGGTACGGAACTGAATATCAACCTCGCTGATAAACCGGCCCGCATTCATGTTGATGTCGCGGACTTTGATCAGGTCGGGCCAGGTCCCGTTGAAAGTGGCATTGGAAAACTTGCGGTTCTTGTACTTAAGGTCGTTGCCACCATCGAATCTCCAGTGATTCTGAGGCGCAACACCATCAACGGACGGGCAGTTCTTCAGGATGACCTCGGCCTCTTCTTCCGTCGGCCACGGCCGGTTGCGCTCCTCGTCGGTCAGATCGTCGTAATCGACCCCGGGGCCAAACCGGTCAACAATGATGACGTTTGAACCCATCATGTCGATCTCGGCCTCGGCTGCCAGATTCAGCCCGTCGATAATAGAAGCCATAGAGATTACAGCACCAACCCCTACCATCACACCCAGAATCGTGAGGAAGGACCGGAACTTGTTGGCTTTTACCGACTCCAGCGCCATCCCGATGGCGTCTCTTACCTCGGCCAGCGACAACAACATCAGTGACACTCCAATACTGCAGCGATAAGCATCGACGCGACCTCTACTCGTAACGCAGGGCTTCGATCGGATCCAGCCGGGCGGCCTTAAAGGCCGGGTAAACTCCCGAGACGAGCCCCACTGAAACCGATACCACAAATCCTATCACGACCCAGAACAACGGCACGGAGGCCGGGAACCCAAAGGAACTGTTCAGGAGCAACCCCAGCGCGACCCCGACTATAACGCCCACCGTCCCGCCCAGTCCCGACAGGGACATGGCCTCGGTAAGAAACTGGATCAGAATGTTGGAGCGCTTGGCGCCGATAGCCTTGCGCACGCCGATTTCGCGGGTCCGCTCGGTAACCGACACCAGCATGATATTCATTACTCCGATGCCACCCACCATGAGCCCGACGGACGTGATAACAACCATGATAATATAGATGACATCGGTAATGCGGGCGGCCTGCTCCTTGAACTGCTCCTGGGTTGACAGCGCAAAGTTGTTCGGCTTGCCGAACGGAACCTTACGAAAGACCCGGAGAGCCGAGATGATTTCCTCCTTGGCCCGATCGATATCCAGGCGCGACCTGGCCCGGACTTCCAGGGCGAGTTCCTTTTCCCAGGGGATCAGCTTGGAGTAGGTCGTCATGGGAATACTGACCAGCTTGTTTTCGAAATCGTTGCCGAAATTGGAGTCGACCCGCTCGAACACTCCGAGCACTTCGAATTCGTCCCCGTTGACCCGGATCAACCGACCCTCCGGGTCTTCGTTCAGAAACAGAACGTCGGCCACGTCCGCTCCCAGAACGCAGACCATCCGCCGGAATTGCATTTCGGTATCGCCGAAGAAGCGCCCGACCGAGAGGTTCTTGTCCTTCACCCTGACATAGTCGGGCCAGGTGCCGTTCAGATTCGGATTGTTGAACTTGCGGTTCTTGTACTTGGCCTCGTTGCCGCCCGGCCGCCAGTAGTAGTTGTGCGGCGCCACGCCGTCGACACTGGGACAATTAGCCAGGATGGCCTCGGCTTCGCCCACCGTGATGGGCGGGCGATTGCGCTCGTCTTCAGACAACTCGTCGCGATCTACGCCCGGTTCAAACTTGGTTACCATGATTATGTTCGAGCCCATCCGGTCGATCTCCTGCTCGGCCGCCGCATTAAGACCATCAACCACCGACGCCATGGAGATCACCGCGCCGACGCCCACCAGGACCCCAAGGATGGTCAGGAAGGACCGGAACTTGTTGCTCCGGACCGACGACAGGGCCATCAGGACCGCATCCTTAATTTCGACCGGGGTCAGGAGCATGCCGCCCGCCTACTCATAGCCGAGCGCTTTAATAGGATCAAGCCGAGCCGCCTTCATGGCGGGATAGATGCCGAAGATCAGACCGATTCCGGTCGAAACGATGAGCCCGGCTGAGATGGCCAGCGCCGACGGATCGATATCCACGTCGGCCTGGCTGGCCAGGATTTTAGCTATCACGAAGCCTAACCCGACACCCAGGGCGCCGCCGGACAGGGTCAGCATGATCGACTCAAACAGAAACTGCAGCAGGATGTGTCGCTGCTTGGCCCCGACCGATTTTCGAATACCGATCTCGCGCGTTCGCTCGGTAACCGAGACCATCATGATATTCATCACGACGATGCCGCCGATTACCAGCGAGATGCCCGAGATGCCGACCGAGACCATCCGGAACATGAGCGTAAACTGATTAAGCCGCTCCAGGATGCTCTCGGCCGTCTCCATATCGAAATCGTCCGGCTCGCTGGGCGGAACCTTGCGGTAGGTACGCAAAATCAGGCGGACCTCGTCCATCGCTTCCTCCAGCTGCTCCACCGAGACCGCCTTTATGGTCAGAAACGTGCCCCGCCGATGCGGCACTCCGAACTGGCGGGTATGCGCGGACAGCGGAATGACCGCATAATCATCCTGACTTTCACCAAACAGGGTACCGCGCTTTTTGGCCACCCCGATAACGGTATATTTCTTGGGTCCGATTCTGATCTGCTTGCCAAGGGGGTCGACCCCTTCGAAGAAGGTCTCGCGAATCAGATCGCCGATAAACACGACATTACGACGATAGAGGTCATCCTCACTGGAATGGAACCTGCCCTGGGCCACCTCCATATCAACGATGTCGATGAAGTTAGCTGCGGCGCCCATTACCATGATACGTCGCAGGCTCTGGTCGCCGTAGCTTATGCGGGCCTGGTCAAACAAACGCGGCGAGATTTTGTCGCAGAGTTGGCAGTCCTGCTCTATAACGTCAGCCGTTCTCAGGTCGATCGGCTTGCGCCGGATCTTCTCGAGGAACTCTTCCTCCGAAAAAGCCGACATCATCTTGGAGACCATAAAGGTGGACGGGCCCATCGACTCGAAGGCTTTTTCGATGGCGCCGATCGCACCTTCCAGAAACGACATGATCGTCATAACCGAGGTTACGCCGAACACAATGCCGGTGAAGGTCAACCCCGACCTGAGCTTGTTGGCCAGGAGGGCGCCGCCGGCTAAGCGAAAGATCGCGCTCAGAACTGCCATAGTATTCTGATTCCTAATGGACCCCGTTGCGCTGTTCTTCCGGGATAGCCTCGTCACTGGCAATGCGGCCGTCCAGAATTGACAGGACGCGCTTGGCGTGTCGAGCCACCGTCGCCTCGTGGGTCACCGTGATGATAGTGTTGCCTTCCCGATGCAAGTGATCGAACAGCTTCATGATTTCTTCGGATGTCTTGCTGTCCAGGTTCCCGGTCGGCTCGTCGGCAAGGATGAGCGACGGGCTGTTGACCAGCGCCCGCGCGACCGCCACCCGCTGGCGCTGACCGCCTGAGAGCTCACTGGGCTTGTGACTCATCCGGTCTCCGAGTTCGACCCGTTCGAGAGCCATTCTGGCCATTTTCTCGCGCTCGCCTTTCGGCGTGCCGTTGTAGATCAACGGCAGTTCAACATTGTGCAGGGCACTTGCCCGAGGCAGCAGGTTGAACACCTGGAAGACGAAACCGATTTCCCGGTTGCGGATGTTGGCCAGTTCGTTGTCGTTCATTTCCCTCACCCGCTTGTCGTTGAGCCAGTATTCCCCCTTGGTGGGCGTGTCCAGACATCCGATCAGGTTCATGAGGGTGGATTTGCCGGATCCCGACGGCCCCATGATGGCGACATACTCCCCTTTTTCAATCGCCATCGATACCGAGCGCAGGGCGTGAATCCGCTCGGAGCCCATCGCATAGGTCTTCCAGAGATTGTCAGTTTCAATCAGCGGCATTACCGGAGCCCTCTCCGTTATCGATTTTTGTGACCTGAACGGCCTCGCCGTCCTTCAGTGTTCGCAGTGCGCTATACGGGCCCGAGACCACCGAGTCGTTCTCTTGCAGGCCGCCGGTGACTTCGATATCCTTCTGTCCCGAGATGCCGGTCTCGATGGGAACAAACAGCGCGGCCCCTTCGCGGACCACAAAGACACCCTTGATATCCTTGCGCTCTTTCTTGTCGGCGGCCTTCGTCTTAGTCGAGTCGGCGGCCTTCGTCTTAGTCGAGTCGGCGGTATCGTTCTCCGCCGCCTGGACCTGCATGCTGCCGCTTTCATTGGCGGCCTTAGCCGCCCGGGCCGCCTGCAGCGAATCCAGATCGTAATTGCGGGTTACTACCGACGCGAACGGTACGGCCAGGATATCGTCGCGCTCGGCCGTGGTGACGTCTACCGTGGCCGACATGCCGGGCCGAAGCCTCGGATTGAAGTCCGCAAAGGTCACCTTGACCCTGAAATTGGTCGACTGGTCCTGGGTGCCCAGACCGACCATGATGGCGGTATTCCCGATCTCGACCACGCTGCCGGCAAAGGACGTATCCGGGATAGCATCGACTTCAATCTCGGAGTGCTGACCTAACTGAATCTTATTAATCTCGGTCTCGTCGACCTCGACCTCAACCTCAAACACGCTGAGATCCGAGATCGTCATCAGAATCTTGCCCTGGGTGAAGGCGGTCTGCCCGGCGGCAATCTCACCCACTTCGCAGTCGAGAAAAGTAAGTACGCCGTTCATGGGCGAAGTGATCTTGGCCTTGCGAAGCCGATCAAGCTGCTTGTCATAAGCAGCTTCAGCTCCATTGGCCTGGGCCTGCGCGTTTTCAAACCTGGCCTTGGCGTTCAGGTAGGCGTACTTGGCCGTGTTGTACTCGGTTTCCGAAGACAGATTCTGCTCAAACAGTCTTTGCTGGCGCTGATAGTCTTCGTCAGCCTGGTTGAAGGATGCTTCGGCGCCTGCCAGGCTGGCCCGGGCGCCATCAAACGCATACCGGGCCTGGCTGACATCAGCCTTGATTTGAATCGTATCCATCACGACCAGAAGATCGCCGGCTTTCACCTGCTGCCCCTCAGACACCAGCAGCGCAATAATCTCGCCGCTGAATTCGGACGTGATATCGACCTTGGTTTTAGGTTGGATCCGCCCGGAGGCCGACACCTTTTCGGTGAGACTTTGTTTCTCCACCGTGGCGGCGTTGATATTCGTAGCCCTGCGTCCGTTTGACGTCAGACTGATGACCGCGAAGACGGCGATCACGACCACCACACCGATAATAATGATTGTTTTCTTTTTCATACCAACCGCACCCTCTGCTTGCGATTACATCTTGCCCATGGCGTTTTCGAGTCTCGCAATCGCCAGGTTAAGATCGAATTGAACTCTTATGAGCGCCACCTGGGCCTCTTTCAGCGATACTTGCGAAGTAAGAAGGTCCAGTATGGTAGCCGCCCCAAGGTTGTACTTCTCTTGAGTGATACGAAGGTCTTCCTCGGCGGCCGCGACGTTCTCCGTCGAAACCTCGATCTGCAGCTTGATCTGCTCGATCTCTAAATAGCTCGTCTTTACACCGGAGATAGTGGAGTTGCGCATGTCAGCCAGATCGGCGAGCGCATTGTTGCGAAAAACCCTGGCATTATTGACGCGACTCTCCCGGAAGAACCCGTCGAATATGCTATAGCTGACCGAGAAGCCTATAGAGTGAGACTTACTCGAGTAATCAAAGGCGTAGGGATATGCCTGCGTACCGGTGAACTTGCTGTAATCAGCATAGGCCGAGAGGGTCGGCAGGTAGCTGGACCTGGCCGCCCTGAGCGAATGCTTGGCCTGGTCGGCCAGCTTGTTTGAGGCCAGCAGCCGGGGGTTGTGCTCCATGCCAAAACTGATCGCATCATCCAGAGTACCGGCGTACTCACGTACGCGGTAGTCGGTCGAAAACCGGTGGTCCTCCCGGGGGTCGATTCCGACCGTGTAAGCGAGATCCGCTTTGGCCTGAGTGACACCATTGCGAGCGCGAAGCAGCGCCAGTCGATCGTTGCCATGGAGTACTTTCTGGCGCAGTACATCCGACTTGGAGGCCGAGCCCAACTCGAAACGGGATTCGATGAGCTTCAACTGTTCCTCCGCCCGTTTTTCCGCCTCTTCCTGGACACTCACATTCTCCACGGCCGCGAGATATGCGTAGTAGGATACTTTGACAGCGGTCATCAGGTCCTGCTCGGAGGCCAGAACATCCAGGTCAGCCCGGGCTTTGGCGGCACTGGCGGCGGCGTAGTTAAACCAGTTCGCCACATTGACAACATCGAGATCAGCGCTGAAATACCAGCTCTTGCGCGGCCCGATGTCCTGCTCATCAGTTATGTCGAACGCGGTCGGAACCATCATTCCATCAAAAGCGGTGTCGGTGCCGACCACAAAAGTGTCGATTGCAGCCATGTACTCAGTCGCCAGCACATTGGGTGGCTCGATGTCGGTTTCCCTGCCTTTGCTGTAGGAATAGGAGGCCCGCAAGCTCGGCATGAACGCCCCCAGCGCGGCCAGTTTTTCCGCCCCGGCCTGGCTTTCCGCGCCCCGTGCTCTGATTATTGAAGCCCGATTCTGCAGGGCCAGTTCAATGCAGTCATCAAGCGTTAATTCCCTAGCCTGAACGGCGTCGGCAAGAATACCGACGGTCATTACGATCGCTATCAGCGTTGCTACCCGCCTCATCAAACAACTCCTTCATTCAACGCTTTGTGCGGCAGCGTCTAATTATTGATCTAACGATATGACAGATGAGCCGCCGCACAGGTTGCGTCTCGATTTCGTTCAAGTATCTGAATAGTTATGGGTGTTCAGCCTGTCTTTTCTTTCCAAGATCCCGGACTTGCCCGGTGCCATACTTCAACCAGACAACCCGGGTCCTCTTTAATATAGACGAGCGGCCGGGTCGCGAGTTTCATTAAGGTTTGTAAGTCATACACTTGACCGGGGCCGTTATTCAATGAAAAACGGGACGGCAAGGTCGCGCCGACCCGTTTTACCTGGTCTTGAGCAGGGTGACACCTAGCCGAAAAGGGCCGATCCCACCACCAGCGACACGATGGCCATGAGCTTTATGAGAATGTTCATGGAAGGACCGGAAGTGTCCTTGAACGGATCACCGACCGTATCGCCCACCACGGCCGCCTTGTGAGCCGGGGAGCCTTTACCGCCGTGGGCGCCGCCCTCGATGTACTTCTTGGCGTTGTCCCAAGCGCCGCCGGCGTTAGCCATCATCAGAGCCAGCATGACACCGGCCATGGTCGACCCGGCCAGCATGCCGCCCAACGCTTCTTTCCCGAGCAGCCAGCCGATTACAATCGGCGCCAGGATAGCCGTCAGGCCGGGCGCCACCATCTGAGCCAGCGCACCCCTGGTGGCGATATCCACGCAGCGGGTCGTGTCCGGCTTGGCCTTGCCCTCCATCAGCCCGGCGATCTCTTTGAACTGTCTCCGAACCTCCTCGACCATTTTGGAAGCCGCCTTGCCGACCGCGGTCATGGTCAGAGCGGCCACCAGGAAGGGCAGTGAACCGCCGATCAGGAATCCGATAACCACTTTGACGTTAAGGATATTGATGCTTTCGAGACCCACCGCGGTGGAATACGCCGAGAACAGGGCCAGCGCGGTCAGGGCCGCCGAACCGATGGCGAAGCCCTTACCGATTGCCGCCGTTGTGTTGCCCAGCGAGTCAAGTCGATCCGTGATCTTGCGAACATCCGGGCCGAGTCCGGACATCTCGGAAATGCCGCCGGCGTTATCGGCAACCGGGCCGTAGGCATCGACCGACATAGTCACCCCGATGGTAGCCAGCATGCCGACTCCGGCGATGCCGATGCCGTACAGCCCGGCAAACGAATAGCCGGTGTAGATGGCACCGGAGATCACGATCAGCGGCAGGACGACCGACTCCATCCCCACCGCCAGGCCATTGATAATATTGGTGGCGGCTCCGGTCAGCGACGACCGAGCGATATCGCGAATCGGCTTGGCCGCGGTGTAGTACTCGGTCAGCAATCCCAGGATGATTCCGGCCACATTGCCGGCGAGAATGGCCCAGAAGACCTTCTGGTTCAGACCCAGCTCGTCAATAATAATGTAGGCAGCTATCAACATGACAATCGCACCTACGTAAGTCACGAGACGGAGGGTGTCTGCCGGGTTCATCTTTGAGAACAACCTGACCGACAGAATGCCCAGCATCGAAGCGATAGCGCCGAAGGCGACGATCAGCAACGGCAGCTGCATGTAGGCCAATCGGGTGCTCATATCGGTGAAGAGCACGGCCGAGGAAGTCGCCGCGATAGCGACCGTCGCAATGATCGAGCCAACATATGACTCGAACAGATCGGCTCCCATACCGGCCACGTCGCCGACATTGTCGCCCACGTTGTCGGCAATCACGGCCGGGTTGCGGGGATCGTCCTC
>SMTZ1_10007023_pt1 | contig 11325 bp, 10 predicted proteins | sample DeeMarSWOR136_30_FD_25667 | JGI IMG/M metagenome (IMG submission 25667)
CTTTCAAGCAGAGGGATTTCTAAGAAGTATAAAGGCCAAATAACAAATTTAAAAGGACAGTTATCTTCAGTTAAAAATATACAAAATGATTTGCAGGAGCAATTAACAAAATTAACAAATGAAAATATTTCTTTGAAAAGACATGAAACAATGCTTAAAAATAATATCAACTCCTTGAGCAAAGCTTTGAATAGAAAAATTAAGGAAAAAAAGAAACCGATTAATAAGAAAAAACCAGTTCTTTCATTATTTGCAAGACATTTTGCAGCTTCAAAAATCAATAAAAAATATAGAAGCGAACTGAAAAATCTACAGAACCAACTTTCTATATTAAGTGAGATGCAAAAAGATTCTCACGAGCAGTTAGCAAAACTAAGAAATGAAAATGTAGTATTGAAAAGACATGAGACAATACTCAAAAATGAGTTGAAAACTTTTAGAAGGCCCAGAAGTGTCTATTCTGAAATCAAGCTTGATTTAGCAAAACGAAGACAGGAGAAAACAAGGTTGAGACTCAGAAGAGAAAAGGAAAGATTAATTGAGGAAAAGAAAAGAGCATTAGAAGCAAAAAATGCAAATCTTCAAAAAAGGAAAAAAGAACTTGAAAGCAAAAAATCAATTCTTAAAAAAGATAAAGATAAATTGAAGAAATTGAAAAAAAAGGAACTTTCTGAAAAGATTAAATTAAAAACCCTGAAAAAGCAAAAACAGGCAAAAGCAAAAAGAACAATAAAAAAAGAAGCAAAAGTCAAATCAAAACCATCTAAACAAAAAACACAATTATTTGCTGAGACAAAAATTTTCAAATCATTTGCTAGGAATTTATTTAAAGACAATAAAAAGATAAAATCACCTGAACCAATTGCGCCACCTATTGGACAAGATGAAAAAATTAAATTACTGAAAACTAAAACTTACCAGGAATTAGTAGAAGAGGCAAACAAGGAATTGTCAAAAAATAAAGACAAAGGCAAGCAGCTTTCTGAAAAAGCAACTATCCCAGTTTACAAACATGAACCCTTTGCTGAACATCTTGTTAGAATGCTTGAAGAAGAAGAAAAACGAATGAAAAAAAGAGGAAAGTTGTCCAAGAATAAAATGAAGATGCTGCTCGGAAAAAAACAAAGAGTAAAAGAAAAATTAAAGAAATTGGAATTTGAAAAAAGAAGTCTTGATGAGGAGGAATTCTCAAACAAAAAAGAGGCGCTTAATCATGTTCTGGACAAAATTAACAATATCTTGAGGAATCAAAAATGAAGGTATTAGCAACATATCACTTTTCTTCAGAAAACATACCTGTAACTATCAAAGTAATATCAAAAGAAAAAGAATTTGTGCCTCTCTACGAGATAAGTATCTCAAATATCAGCAAGACAACTGAAATTGTGCTTGACAAAATTAAAGATGAACTGCTTGAAAAAGTTCATCTGCAAAATTTCGATTTTGCTGATTTGAAAGAAGAACAAATCATAGAAAAAACATTTGCAGATACAATAAAACAGCTAATTGAGCATCATTTTGCAAGAGTAGATTCAAAAACAAAACAGTTTTTATGTTCATATCTCACTCAAAAAAGCTTGGGTTTGGGCCATATTGAACTTGTTTTAAAGGATGAAAAACTAGAAGAGGTTGTTATAAACAATGCAGATGACCCTGTCTGGGTTTACCATAAAGATTTTGGATGGTTAAAGACCAATGTTAAACTTGAAGGAGAATTCCAGATAAAACATTATGCGAGCATCATAGGAAGGAAGGCAGGCAAGCAAATAACACTTCTTGATCCTTTGATGGATGCAAATCTTAAGACAGGAGAGAGGGTTAATGCTACTTTATCACCTATATCTGTCAAAGGAAATACAATTACATTCAGGAAATTCGCTTCAAAACCATGGACAATTACAGATTTCCTTAGAAATGGGACAATTTCTTATGAAGCAGCTTCTCTTGTGTGGCTTGCTTCGCAATATGAACTTTCAACAATAATTTCAGGTGGAACAGCAACAGGTAAAACTTCTATGCTTAATGTATTTTCAAACTTCTTCCCTCCAAACCAAAGAATACTTTCAATTGAAGATACAAGAGAGCTGCAACTGCCTTCATTCCTGCACTGGGTTCCTATGGAAACAAGACTGGCAAATCCTGAAGGAAAAGGAGAAATAACAATGCTTGATTTGCTTGTCAATTCATTAAGAATGAGGCCTGACAGGATTTGTGTGGGTGAAATAAGAAGAAAAAGAGAAGCAGAGGTCCTGTTTGAAGCAATACATACAGGCCATTCATGTTATGCAACTGTTCACGCAAACAATATTAGTGAAACAATAACAAGATTGACTTCTCCTCCAATAAATATTCCTAAAACAATGTTGCCTGCAGTATCATTGGTTGTTGTACAGCACAGGAATAGGAGGACAGGAGAGAGAACAACTTTCCAAATAGCTGAAATCCTTCCAACAGGAGACCCTAACCTATTACTGCAGTATGATTTAAAGACAAACAAAATGAAAAAGGTTAATCAGAGCAAATCATTGATGGAAAATTTGAAGGAATATACTGGAATGAGCCACAAGGAAGTTCAAAAGGATATTAATGAAAAATTAAAAATCCTAAAATATTTAGTCAAACTGAACATAAATACTGTTGACGGTGTTGGCACAATAATGGCTGAATATTATACGAACAAGAAAAATTTAATGAAATTTATTAGAAACAATAAACCACTAGCTTAAGGGGGTTAAAATTTTAAATAAGATATTATCCAATTTAGAGAAAGCATTTCCAACACTCAAACTTGACCTTGAGAGAGCAGGCATTGAAAAGAAACCAAGAGAGTTTATCAAGAAATGTTTGATGAATGGTTTAACATTTACTTTGGGTTTTGGTATTCTTCTTTTTTTTCTGTTTTCAAAGTTCGGGATTTCGCTTTTATTGTTGATTGTGCTTCTTCCTCCTATTTGTGCAGGCACGTTTATGTACATGCTAAAGACACCTGCGCTTACTATTGCTAAAAAAAGAAGAGAAATTGATGCAGAAGTTTTATTTGCGGGCAGATACTTATTAATTGAATTCTGGTCTGGCGTACCTGTTTTTGATGCTCTTAAGAGTGTATCCAAAAATTACGGCACTATTAGTGATTATTTTGCTGAAATCGTTGAAATGGTAGAAGCAGGCGTACCAATAGAAGAAGCAATAGACCAGGCAATAGAACTCACACCTTCTCCAAGATTAAGAAAATTGCTCTGGCAGATTGTAAATTCATTAAGAACAGGTGCTGATATTTCAAATTCACTTGAAGTTATATTAAATCAAATTGAAAGAGAGCAGATGATAGAAGTTAAAGGTTATGGAAGAAAATTAAATTCACTTGCTCTGTTTTATATGATGATTGCAGTTATACTTCCGGCATTAGGAGGTATAATGCTTGTTGTTGTTTCAAGCTTTACAGGCATTACAGTGAATCTTAGTGTCCTGCTTGTTGTTGTTGCATTTTTAGCATTTATACAGCTAATGTTTATTTCAATTATCAAAACATCAAGACCTGCGGTGGCTGAATAATGGCACAAAAACTTTCAAATATATATTTACCAAACAATCTCAGGCATAGATTACAGAAAAACATTAATAAGATTGAGTTTAAAAAAAGTCTTCAAACTGTTTTTCATTTTATAATTATTGGTTCAGCAATTTTATCTGTTCTGGCAATTGTTTACCTTAATTTCATCTCCTATATTTCTCTTTATACTATTTCGCATAGGGTTGCTTTAAGCATGAGTGCATTCATTATATTATATGCTGTTTTTTATATTGCAATGTGGTATTGTTTTAGTTTTTATGTTGACTTAAAGTTGTACAATAGGACGAGAATTATTGAAGAAAACCTTCCAAGCTATCTTGAGTTTACAGCTGCCAATCTCAGAGCAGGCATGCCTATTGACAAGGCGCTGTGGCTTGCCATAAGGCCAAGATTTGGACCTTTGGCAACTGAAATGGAAAAGGTTGCAAAGGATACAATGAGCGGCGAAGAACTTAGTTCTGCTTTAATAAAATTTGCAAACAAGTATAACTCCCCTGTATTGAAAAGAAGCGTGAGTTTATTGAACGAAGGATTAGATGCAGGAGGTAAAATAAGTGATTTAATAACAAAAATTTCATGGAATCTTGACGAAGTTAGTATAATAAAAAAGGAAATATCAGCTTCTGTGCTTAACTATATTATATTTATTGGATTTGCAACAATAAGTGCTGCTCCAATTTTGTTTGGATTTTGTTCAATGCTTTTGTATATAATCTCTGGATTAAGCGACATAATGCCAACAGGAGCAGCTACTGGCATGCAGGTATTGCCTGTTGGATTCTTTCAATCAGGAATAACAGCAAAAGACTTTAGTATATATGCATATCTTTCTTTGTCAGTAACCTCTATCTTCTCTTCAATGATAATTTCAATTATTAGAAAAGGAAAAGTAAAAGATGGTTTAAAATACATTCCAATATTCTTGCTTTGCACAATAACCATATTTACTATTGCCAGAAAAATTCTTGAGGCGCTGTTTGGCGGAATTCTATAATAATTTCTTTAGAGCCATTGAAGAAAACATAATAGAAACAATAATAAGTACAACAAGTGCAGATACAATTAGTTCAGGCATAGCAGCAAATGAAGGAATTGTGGTTGCAATAAGCAGGATTATAAGATTATCAGCTCCTTTTGCTGACATGCCAACACCATATGTAAAAGATTCTTTCCAAGATGCTCTTTCAACTCTGCTTGCAACAATAATTGAAATTAGTTTAATGCCAATTGCAACAGCACAAATCAGTAAAGCATAACCAAGATATCTTGGCATTAATTTTAAGTTTATAGAGAGTCCAATCCATGCAAAAAATATTGGAATGAAAACTCCATAAGCCACGCTTTTCAGTGAAGTACATGCTTGGGCCATTTCAGCAGTTTTTTCTTTGTGTAAAAGATTGCCTGCAAAATAAGCACCTATAACTGCAATAGGAATCAGGTCAAGTTTATCAGCAACATAAGATAATAGAAACACTAATAGGAAAGGTATGAGGAAATATATCTTGCTTTTTACAACTATAAACTTGAGCAGTATATTTGGCAGATATTTAAAAACTATCAAGATTGCCAGAAAGAAGAAAGCCATTTTACCTATTTCAATCTCTAAATGGAAAAGAGAATGGGCAGTAAGAGCTGTTATTCCTATAATAAATAAAACTAAACCAACTATTGTATCTATGACTGCAATATCCATTAATGCATTTCCTATTTTACTTTTGATTTTATGAAGAGAAACAAGTGTTCTTGCACTTACTGCAACATCTGTTAAAGTAAATGCAAAAGTGAAGAACAATGCTTGAACCAAAGATAATTTAAAGAAAAATAATCCAAAGAAAAATAATGAAAAAAGTGTGACAATTAGACCAAAAAGAGCGATAATTGATAATTTTCCTTCTTTTTTTGAAAAAAATTTTGGATGGCAGGTGCTCTCATAACCAACCAAGAACATTAACAGAATCACACCCAAATGTGCAAAAGTTTGTACATCTTCTGGAGCAATTAAATGGAAAAAACTTATTCCAAGAACAAGGCCAGCTCCAAATTCAGCCATCAAAGAACTTAGACCAAATTTTTTTGAAACCTTTGATAAAAGTTTGGCTGTAAAAATAATAGCTAATGCCGAAATAAATATGTTCATTTTACTCTTTTTTGTTTTTTTGGATACAGTAAAAACTAGATTATTAAATAATTTTCCTTTTTGAGCAAAGTAAAGAAAGATTTAAATATCAGTAAAAGGTTTTTTAGCCTCGTAAGAGGTATATCTATGTATAAAAGAGCACAGGCAGCAACAGAATTTTTAATGACTTATGGTTGGGCAATTCTTGTAGTTGTAGTTGCAATTGCTTCTTTGGCATATTTTGGTGTTTTAAGCCCTGACCAGTTTTTGCCTGAAAAATGTACACTGCCCCCTGGTATTGCATGTGTTGACCACAAGGTAACTTCTTCATCTGCTCAGCTCTATTTACAAAACAGTTTAGGTTATGATATCACAATCAGTTCAATAAATCTAACAGATAAGTCAGGATGTGTCAACTCAACAGATGTAGACCTTGTTAATGGCGGAGAAGTTTTATATACAATAAGCTGTTCCAGTACATCTGGTTCAAAATTCAAATCAGATATAAAAATAAATTATGTTAATTCAGCTACCAACATCTCACATTCAAAATTGGGAAGCTTGGTATGTAAAGTTGAATAAAAAAAATACGAGGTGATAAAAAAATGTACAAGAAAGCGCAAGCAGCAACAGAGTTTTTAATGACCTATGGTTGGGCAATTCTTGTAGTTGGTGTAGCAATAGCAGCATTGGCATATTTTGGTGTGCTTAGCCCATCAAGGTTTTTGCCAAACAAATGTACACTGCCATCAGGACTTGCATGCATTGACCACAAGGTTAGCACTTCAGATGTGACAATGATTTTGCAGAACAGCCTTGGATATACAGTAAACGTGACAAGTATTAACTTGACAGATGCACCAGGTTGTGACGAAACATTTACAACACAACTGCAAAACGGTGACCAGGGAACATTTGTAATAAACTGTACAAATACAGCAGGCGAGAAATTCAAAACAGATGTGACTTTAACATTTATAAGAATTGACACTGGTTTGAGCCAGGACTTTGAAGGAGAAATCCTTTCACAAGTGCAATAAACATTAATTTATTTTTTTTATTTATTTTTTCTTTAAAGGGAGGAAAATGGACAAGAAAGGCCAAAAAGCGTCAGAGTTAGTTGGCACATATGGTTTTATGATTCTTGCTATTACTATTATTGTTGCAGGACTTGCTTATTTTGGGGTTGTTGATGTTACAAAACTGCTGCCTAAAAAATGTACACTGCCAGCAGGTATTGCATGCATTGACCAGAAAGCAACCCCTAATAATGTTTCATTAGTTTTATTGAATGGTATGGGTTATGATATATATGTTATGGATCTTAATTTGACAAAATGCAATTTATCAAATCCACATCTTTTAGAAGCAAATAAAATGTCTCTTTACCAGTTGGAATGTGTTAATCTAAATGAAGGCAGGTATAAAACTCTGATATATTTTACATTTAGGAGAAAGGATACAAATTTAACACAAACATGGATTGGTGAGCTGATTACAAGGATTCCCTCTAACAATACCTATTATTGAATAATTTTATATAATAGCTTTTCTTCTGCTTTTTTATGAAAAAAGCATTTTTAGGGGGAAATTTTTCAATACCTTTTGAAGGGATGAAAAAGCATTTTATAGCATTAGGTAGCTCTGGTTCAGGTAAAACTGTTCTGTGTAAAGCAATAATTGAAGAAGCAATTTTAAATGAAATTCCTGCAATTCTTGTTGACCCTCAAGGTGATTTAGCTTCTCTTGCGCTTATATCTGATAAAGCAACAAATGAATTTAAAGACAAATTCAAGAAAACAAGAATAACTATTTTCACACCTACTTCTTCTAAGGGAATACCTATATGTATAAATCCATTAAAACTGCCTGAAGCAGGTCTTGATAAAGAATCTTTGGTATCAATTATCCATCAAGTTTCAAGCTCAATTGCTAAATTAATTGGTTATGACCTTGATTCTGACAAAGGAAAAGGTAGCCAGATTGCTATCTACAAGATATTAATGGATTCATATAAATCAAGAAAAGAGCTATCTTCATTCAGCGAAGTAGCAGATGAACTTACAAATCTTCCAGAAAGCCAAAAAAAGGAGATTAATGAATTTATTAGTGAAAGTGAATTAAAAAGACTGATTAGGAAAATCAAATACCTTACTGTTGGTGAAAAGGAGCTTCTTTTTCAATTTGGTGTTCCATTGGATATAACTTCTTTTATTAAATCTGATAAAATAGAGATTAGCATAATCTATCTAAACACACTTGAGAACCAAAATGACAAGGATTTTTTTGTTTCAATGCTTGCAACAAATTTATATCAATGGATGCTAAATAATCCTTTATCAGAACTTCAGGCATTATTTTATATTGATGAAATAGCACCTTATCTTCCAGCAGGCGCATTAAAACCTTTATCAAAACCAATTCTCACTTTATTGTTCAAACAGGCAAGAAAATATGGTATAGGATGCCTTGTAAGCACACAGAATCCAGGTGATATTGACTATAAGGCATTTGCACAATTTGGGACATGGGCAATAGGAAGATTAACAACAAAACAAGACAGAGAAAAAATAAAAGATGCATTGAAGTCAGTTGCTGGCAAAGAAATTGAGGAAATTATAGATGAATTGCCAAGATTAGAGCCCGGTGAATTTTTTATTTTTGCACCTGATTATCTTAAAAAAATACCAAAAATAAAAGTCAGGAGATTATTTACAGAACATAAGACCCTGAGCGAGGGACAGGTTAAAGAAATAGCAGATAAAATAAGAAAACAATATGAACCAAGGTTTGTTGAAGTTAAACGAAAGAAAAAACAAGGTATTGTTGTCGAAGAAAAAATAGGGCAGGAATTACATCTGCCTGTTAATATTGACCAGCAAAAAATAAGCCAGATTGTTGAAAAATTAAAAAAGAAAAAATTCTTTATTGGCAGAGCAGTTGAACAAGTTGAATCTCTTGATTTAATTTTTGAGCCATTGCTAAAGACAAGGATAAAAGTTGTTGAAAGAAAATTATTAAAAAAAGAATTTAATGAATATGATGTTATTTTCAATGGCAGTAATGCAGAGCCAATGATTTTTACAGGTACAAATCTTGAACAATTAGCAGGTGCTGGATATTTAATTGATTTATCAGAATCCCAAATCCCTGTATTAAAACATCTTCTTGATAAAAAGCAGGCAACAGCAGTTGAAATAGCATTAAGACTAGGATTAAATACAAATTCTGTTAGCAAAATACTGCGCGATTTGCATAAAAAAAAGCTAGTAGGTTATCAGAAAACAAAATCAAAAGCATATCTTTGGTATCCTATTGTTAAAATCAATATCCCAGAGAAAATCAAGAAAATTGCCACTGATAAGATTGAATTAAACAGTAAAAAAATTGAAAATATTAAAATTGAAAAGCCAAAAATTGATTTAAAAAAACTTTCTTCTTTTATAAGAGCTTGGTTTGGAAAAGCAGAAATAATTAATATTGAATATGTTTATTATCCTGTATATAAAATCAGATTAGCAGGAAAAGATAAAACAAGGAAAATTCTTGTTAGCGCTGTTAATGGAAAAATTTTGGGGGGAAAATGATTGAGCAAGTTAAAAAAGAGCTGCTTTATATATTAAAGACAGCACCCAAAATAATTAATAATCCTGCAAAACTATCAGAACTTTCAGATTATTCAATTCGTTCTGCATCAATCTACCAAGACCCTGATTCTTTAACAATTGCTATAATCATATATTCATTATCTAAAATGATGTCCCGCTATCCAGCATGTGAACTGCCAAATTGGAAGGAGATTTACTCAAAAATTATGAATGAAATAAAGCAAGCAAGAACAGACCTTGAAACAGAGAATATTTCTGATTATAGAAATCATGCAAAAAATATTATGAAGATAATCTCAACATGTGATAAGGACATTAAATTATATATAGATAAGGTAATTGAAAAAGCCAAGATTAAAAAAGGTTCAAAGTTATATGAGCATGGGGTTTCTATTGAAAGAGCTGCAAAATTAATGGGTATTTCTGTATGGGAAATGATGAATTATGTTGGGAAAACTGAAATTATAGATAAAGACCCTATAAAAACAGATGTTAAGAAAAGATTGTTGTTTGCAAAAAAATTATTTAATATTAAAAAATGAAAATACTTGTGTTTGATACAGGACCAATAATCTCTTTGAGTGTAAATGCCCTTCTCTGGATTTTATATCCTTTGAAAAAGAAATTTAATGGAAAATTTCTCATTACATCTGGTGTGAGAAAAGAATTGATTGATATTCCATTGAAAGGCAAGAAATACAAATTTGAGGCTTTAAGAGTACAGGACATGATAAACGAGAAAATTTTTGAGATAATAACCAATAAAGAAATAGAAAAGAAAGGAGGACAACTTATGCATTTGGCAAACAGCTGCTTTACAGCAAGAAATACCAACCTGAAAATTGTCCAGGAGGCTGAAATGCAAAGCCTTGCAGCAGCAATACTAATGAATGCAGATGCTGTTGTTCTTGATGAACGTACAACCAGAACATTGATTGAGGACCCAGAGGCTCTTGAAAAACTTCTTGAACATAAACTTAATGCAGATGTTGTTGTTAATCAAAGAAATTTAAAAAAATTCAAACAAGAAGTTAAAAATGTAAATGTTATTCGAAGTGTTGAACTTGTTACTATTGCATATAAAATGAGATTATTAAATAAATATGTAACTGCCAATCACAGAGTAAATGTAAAAATGAGAAACATACTCTTATATTCTGCATTGTGGGCATTAAAATTATATGGCTGTGCAATTTCTGGCAAAGAAATTGACGAAATAGTTCATTTGGAGAGATAATGGTAGTTGGTCAGGTTATATCAGGTGAATTTGGGAAGATATTAATCAGACAGAAAAGCGATAAAGATATTGAATTAGGAGAGCTTTTAGTGGCAGATACAAAAAATGCAACAGTTCTTCTTCAGGTATATGATTTAATTTATGGCTCGCAGATTTCACAGCAGAATCTTGAATTAATATCAGGCCTTGCTTTAGAAGAAAATGAAGAACTGAAATTCTTAGACCCAAATCTTAGAAATTACAAACTTGCTGTAATGAAAAATCTCATAACAATTAGCAAGAATAATGCAAAATCATGCAAAATACTTCCTGATTTTTTTTCAACTGTACGGGAAGTTAAAAAAGAAGATTTAAGTTTTATAACAACACCAAAAAGCCCTTTATTTGTTGGACATTTGAGAAGCGGGAGCAAAGTTCTTGATGTGCCTATCTCATTATTAGGCGAGGAAGTGCTTTCACATCATGTGCTTATTGCAGCAACAACTGGAAAAGGCAAATCTAATTTATTGTCTGTTATGTTGTGGAATAATCTTGATAAGGATTATGCTGGTTTTTTAGTGCTTGACCCACATGATGAATATTATGGAAGAAACAAATTTGGTTTGAAAAATCATGATTCAGGAAAATTATGTTATTACACGCCAAAAGATGCACCTGCAGGATGCTCAACATTAAAAATCAATCTTTCATTGATTAAGCCAGGTCATTTTAATGGTGCTGTTAATTGGTCAGATGCCCAAAAAGAAGCTTTGCATGCATATCACAGGAAATATAAAGATAAATGGATTGAGGC
>SMTZ1_10007024_pt1 | contig 11324 bp, 11 predicted proteins | sample DeeMarSWOR136_30_FD_25667 | JGI IMG/M metagenome (IMG submission 25667)
TCTATTGCCACTAACCTATCATCTTCTAAGTTATGAGCAAATTGAATATTTGTTCCCCCCACTACACCAATTGCATCGACAATCTTATAAGAAAGCTCTTGCATGCTTTTCTGTAAGGGTTCCGGCACAGTAAGCATAGGTGCCGCACAGAAGCTATCGCCGGTATGAACACCCATAGCATCAATGTTTTCAATGAAGCAAACAGTAATCTTCTGATTCTTCTTGTCCCTCACAACTTCTAATTCTAACTCCTCCCATCCCAAGACCGACTCCTCAATGAGAACCTGATGCACTAAACTTGCCGCAAGCCCACGACTGACTATAGTCCTTAGTTCTTCTACATTGTAAGCAACTCCACCACCAGTTCCTCCCAAGGTATAGGCGGGTCGTAAAACAACAGGATACCCCAACTTTTCCACAATCCTCTCAGCTTCTTCAACAGAATTACAGGGTTCAGATTTAGGTACAGGTATACCAAGTTTGGCCATCGTTTGTTTAAAAGCAATACGATCCTCCCCCCTCTCAATGGCATCAGCCTTAACCCCAATAATTTCAACCTCATATTTTTTCAATACACCTGATTTATGAAGACTAGCAGCAAGATTGAGACCTGTTTGTCCTCCTAAATTAGGAAGAAGAGCGTCTGGCTTTTCTTTCTCAATGATTTTTTCTAAACTTTGAGGCGTAAGTGGTTCAATATAAGTCTTGTCAGTCATATCTGGATCAGTCATAATCGTTGCCGGGTTAGAGTTAACCAACACGACCTGGTAACCCTCTTCTTTTAATGCCTTGCAAGCCTGGGTTCCTGAGTAATCAAACTCACAAGCCTGTCCTATAATGATAGGACCTGAACCAATGATTAAAATCTTTTTTATATCATTACGTCGTGGCATACTACCCCTTTCTCATTGGCCACTAACCACATGGCTATTTTTTGCTTTCTTGCCGAAAGACGGCTCTATTCTTTAAAGTTATTCTTATTCTTTATTCTTTCGCAATTGTCTCTTGATTAACCTTACCGCCTCCTGAGGCGTTCTTACTCTTACCACTCCTTTTATATCCCAAGTGTGTATGCCTACTACAGGTTTTTCCTCATTTAAAGCAAAGGCAATCTCTGATAGGGTTCCGTACTTTCCATTAACTGCTATTACCGCCTCAGCTGCTCTTACCACCAAAATATTTCTGGCATAACCTAGACCAGTAGATATTTTTACATCTAAATAAGGGTTGGCTTCTTGGCCTTTGTAGCTCGGCAATATTCCTACAGTTAAACCCCCTTTAGATTTTGCTCCCTTACATGCGGCCTCCATTACTCCCGAACCTCCTCCACAAATCAAAATCCACCTCTCTTGAGCAATAAGCTTACCCAATCGCTCAGCAATATTGTAAGTTCTCTGTGAACAATCGTATCCACCAATTACAGCAATATTCATATTTCAGTCACCAGTTTTTTGTGACCTTTCCTTGCCCCTGGGCTGAATTGAACAGCCATGCCAGGCTCCGGAGGCCTGTGCTCTCTCCATTGAGCTACAGGGGCGTAAACTAGTTAAATTTTCAAGGTTTAAAAGTTTGAAGTTATTAAAGAACCGAATTCCTTTTCTAAATAATTCCTGTCTCTGGTTCTGTTGCCTGATAGTTTTTTAGAGAATATAACTTCTGCTCTTTTCTTTCTTAAAATATTCTCTATTTCTCTTAAAGCTCTATCGGCTCCCGTGCCACTACCAAAGGTTAAAAAACAAGCTACTTTTTTATTATCTAAACCTTCGACTTTTTTTAGATAACTTCTCATGGCAGGAGAAATGGCAAATGCCCACACCGGCGAGGCGATAATAATTAAATTATATTCCCCTAAATCATACTCTTCTCTGTTACTTATCAATTCTGGTTTTCTTTTCAAAAATGCCTCCCAGCACTGTTTAAAAAAGGCGGTTGTTTCCTTCAGGGGTTTTAGTTCAATTAAGTTGCATTCCCTATTTTTACTTTTAAATATATCTCTTAAAAATAAAACTGCTCTCTTTGTATTGCCCGTAAAGGAATAGAATACCAATGCCACCTTCATACTAAAACAACTTTAATTGTGCATCCTTTCTTTCGTCTTCCTCATCAAATATTTTAATGGCCCCATACTCGCCATCAAATCCTGGAAGAATCTTTAATTGCTTATCTCTTACCCTTCTTATTCCTTCTGCAATTTTATTGGGGAGCTTGGAAAACAAATCACTTTGTTCTACATTAACTAAAAGGTTAAATTCTGAACCAAATTCACCAACTAAGCATAAATACTCTTTTTCTACAGCCTTACTTTTCTTATCTACCCCTTTAGCTGCAGCAATTATCTCATCTAAAGGAACTAAGTTCTTATAACCAATAGCACGGGGGGGAAGAAATCCTTCGGTCCGGTCAGCTAATTCTTCCACTCTATTAAGAACACCTCTGGTCAAAGGCCTCCCACATACTGGACATTTGCCCTCGTATTGCTTTGTTTCTTGAGGGTGCAACCTTATATTGCAATTTCTGTGACCATCGTAGTGATACTTTCCCTCCTCGGGGAAAAATTCTACTGTATATAAGAATTTGTTTTTATCTTTAGTCTCTAAAATTTTTTTAATATCCCAGTAATTAAGGTCGGCATTAAATACATTCGCCTCTCGACCAATCCTCTGAGGTGAGTGGGAATCAGAATTGGAAACCAGAGTGAAATCATCTAACCCAGATAATCGCCAATTCATGGGAGGGTCACTGGAAAGCCCTGTTTCCAAAGCGGTAATCTTATCAACATGTTCACCAAATGCTTCTTCTAATGAATTAAAACCAGAGTTTGAACCGAATACGCCAAACCAAGGGGTCCAAATATGGGAAGGGATAAGCATCAAATCTGGGGAGATTTTAGACAGCCCTTTAGCCAGTAACCTACAACTCATCCCTAAAATTGGCCTACCATCAGATGCTAAATTCCCATAGTGGCTCAGCATTTTATTTACTTCCTCTGCTAATTTAAAAGAGGGTGCCATAATTATATTATGGATTCTGTAAACTTTATTATTTTGAGAATAAATATTAGAAACCTCTGTTGACAAGATAAAATATAGGCCCTGATAAAAAAATAAACCTTTATCTTGGTGCGGTTCTAAATAATGTTTTAACTCCTCAAGCCATAAATGGTGGGTAAAGTCGCCTGTGCCTAAAAGATTAATCCCTTTATAATATGCCCATTTTATTAACTCAGAAATATTCATATTTTTTGAGGTCGCCCGAGAGTATTTGGAATGGATATGAAGATCAGCGATAAATTCCATTAGAAACCCAATCGTTTTAGCCGCGCCTTTCGTCTTTGGGCTTTACATTCATATATATAATTGATAATATGGGTTTTTTTACTTATTGAAAGATTTTTAAATCTTATATGGATTGTAAAATACATTTTTTTATGTTGATCGGTAACATACCAATCTAACTTAGAATCCAAAACCTCTGCTGTAACCTTAAGAGGCCCTAAAGGAGGTTCAATATCAAGCTCTAGGATTCTTTTTGGCTTGAGGAATTCTTTGGAGACCATCATTAGCCCTCCGCTACTTAAATCTAAAATCGTTGCCTCTCCATCTTTTACTTCCTTTAAAATCTTATACTTGTACTTACAGTTTAGGCGGTCACTTAATCTAAAAAACAGTCTCTTTTCTTCCATACTATATCCTCTAGTATCTTATTGATATTTCCCCAGTGGCTCCCTTGCCAATATACCCGCTGGCATGAAGGGCAAGCCATAAAATCTTTTTGGGTTTTGAAAACGTACTCTGGTACCCTATTTTTCATCTCTTCCTTTTTTGCTTCTACTAAAATCTGGTTACAGATCACGCAGCGAGTAAACATTCTACCCTTATCTATCTGTAAATTTAGCTTTTCTATTAATTGTCTTAACTGCCCTTTTACATCGTCATAAGCAATCACTACAGTTTTCTTCTCCAGCTCATCGATTTTACTCTTTCTTCTGGTAACAATTATTCTCTCCTCACGCAAGGCCTCAATTATCAAAGTGCCTAAATTGTTGGAATCATAATAGGTAACATCAAAACCTAAAATCCTCAACCACCTTGCCAATCTCCCTAACTCCTTCGTCAAGATAAACTTAAAGCTTGCCATGGACTATCTTCCCTCTATGAATAGTATATTCTACTGAACCAGCTAGATTACTTCCTAGAAAGGGCGTATTTTTTGATTTGGAAACAATTGTATCTTCTTTTACCTGCCAAGTCTTTTCTAAATCTACAATAATTAGATCCGCGGTTAAGCCTTCTTGAATCTTCCCTCTATCATATAAACCTAAAATTTTTGCAGGATTGGTAGAGAGCTTTTGAACTAGCTCTTTTAAATCTAAAATTTTGGCTCTAACTAGATAAGTATAAGCTAAAGAAAAGGCTAATTCTAGCCCAATAAAGCCGAAGGGTGCGTTTTCGAAAGGCAACTCTTTCTCTGCTACTGAATGGGGAGCATGATCAGTAGCGATACAATCAATCACTCCTTCTTTTAAGCCTTTTTTTATAGCTTCGATATCCTTTTTCTCTCCTAGGGGGGGGTTTACTTTAAAATTGCTGTCAAATTTACTTTTTTCAATATCGTCTACAGTGAGAATAAAATAATGAGGAGCCGTTTCACACGTTAGTAAGGAAAATTTTTCTTTTTCCTTTTTTATTATTTCTATGCTCTTAGCGCTACTAATATGGGCCAGGTGCAATCTCGCATTTAGGTATTTGGCTAATTCTATATCTCTGAAAACTCTTATCGTCTCACTGATATCAGGGATAGGGTTAAATCCATACTTAGAAGATATCAAACTTTCCCGCATCAGACCATCAAGGGATAAACTTTTGTCTTCGCAGTGGGAAATAGTTAACAAATCAAACATTTTAGCATATTGAAGGGCTCTTTTAAAAAGAGAACTGTTCTCTACAGTACTCCCATCATCGCTTATGGCAAAGCAGCCTACTTTTTTCAAAGCCCCAAATTCTGTTAATCCTTCTCCTTCTCTACCTTTTGTTATTGCCCCAACAGGCCAGATATCTACTATATCTATCCTTTGGGCTTCCTCTCTAATCCACTTAGCTATTCCTTCATTATCGATACAGGGATTGGTATTAGGCATGCAAAGGATTGTGGTAAAACCTCCCTTAGCTGCTGCTAAGCTCCCGCTTAAAAGATCCTCTTCATCTTCTCTACCGGGTGTTCTTAAATGAGTGTGCATATCAATTAAACCTGGTAGGGCAAATTTTTCTTTAGCTTCTATGACGAGTTCAACTTTATCTTTTATATCTTTATCGATCCTTATAATCTTACTATTTTGAATTAAAATGTCTGCTTCCCAGATACTATCAGGATTAACTATAGTAGCTTTTTTTATCAAGATCTTCATAAGTCTTTTTTCTTTGTTCCTATTAAATATAGAACAGCCATTCTTATAGCTAAACCATTCTCTACTTGTTTTAAAATTAAAGGGTGCAGCTTATCCTTAAGAGAAGAGCTAATTTCTATATCCCAGTTTATTGGACCAGGGTGCATAACTAAACATTCTTTATTTGCCTTTTTTAGCCTTTGCTGTGTAAGAGAAAAATTATCCACATACTCTCGTAGAGTAGGGAAAAAAGACAATTTCTGACGTTCCTGTTGAATTCTTAGCATGATAATAACATCAACATCTTCGATTGCTTTATCTAAATTGTAAAATACTTCCACGCCCATTTTTTCGAACTCATAAGGAATAAGGGTAGGGGGAGCACAAACCCTTATTTTAGAAGAAAATTTTTGAAAACCAAAAATATTGGAACGGGCGACCCGAGAATGCAAAATATCACCTACAATGAGGACGTTTAAATTTTTTAAATCATCTTTAAACTCTCTGACTGTAAAAATGTCCAAAAGAGCCTGAGTGGGGTGTTCATTTTTACCGTCGCCAGCATTAATAATACTTGCCTGAGTATAGCGAGAAAGTACCTCCAAAGAGGCACTATAGCCTATACGAATAATAAGGATATCAGGATAGTAAGATTCTAAATTTTTTATAGTATCGATTATGCTTTCTCCCTTGGTAAGACTACTTGAAGAAGTTGAAAAATTTAAAACATCTGCACTCAATCTCTTTGCTGCTAACTCAAAAGATGTACGTGTTCTTGTAGAACTCTCAAAAAATAAATTGATTACAGTCTTGCCTCTTAAAGCAGGTGTTTTCTTAACTTCCCGTTGAGCAATCTCTTTAAAGCTCTTTGCTAAATTAAAAATTATCTCTATTTCTTGGCGGCTCAATTCTTTAATAGCAAGGATATGTTTCTTTGCCCAAATCTCCATAGAAAACTTAATCTACAGGTTCTAAAATTACCACTTCGTCTGTTTTGTCTACTTCTTCTAATTTAACCTCCACCAATTCCTTTGTGGAGGTTGGGATATTTTTCCCAACAAAATCTGCTCTTATGGGTAGTTCACGATGTCCTCTATCAATCAAAACTAAAAGCTCTACTCTCTTAGGCCTACCAAAATCCATAATCTCATCCAGGGCAGCTCTTATGGTTCTGCCGGTAAAAAGGACATCGTCAATGAGAACGACTATCTTATCTTTTATATCAAAATTAATTTTGGTTTCTTTTACCAAAGGTTTGGGACCAATAGCAGTAAGGTCATCGCGATAGAGGGTTATATCCAAAATTCCCAAGGGTAACTCGATGTTTTCAATCTCCCTGATTATATTCTTTATTCTGTGAGCAAGGTATACCCCTCGAGTTTGAATTCCTAAAAGAGCAAGCTCTTTAGAGTTGGGTGTTTTCTCTAAAATCTGATGGGCTAAGCGATAAATAATTCTCTTTATGTCCTTAGAAGAAAACAGCTTGGTTTTTTCCTTAAAACTAGTCATAAAAAATCCTCACTGCGCTCCTGAAATCCTTTAATCAGTATAATCATATACTATAAAAAATAAAACCCACCTTTTTGGTGGGTTTCCTTCTTGTTTTTCTTCACCTGCATTTCTTTCCTTTCTGGCCTCACCGGACCAGCTTAAAGGCCTCTTTAAATATAACTTAAAATACAAAATATGTCAAGTTTATTTTCGATGTTCTCTCTTTAAACCATCAAGAATCTTTTTGCAAGATTCTTGGATTTCTTTCATGGCTTGAGGAGTAATAACAAAATATAGCATTCCGCTTATCTTTCGCTCTGCCTCCTCAAAAATAGCCTCGATGAGAAGGATATAATCCTCTGTTTCGTAGTGAGAAATGGTAGAGTCAATAATTTCTTGAAGGGGGCCGCTAATAAGAGTAGGGATGGAAGGGATAATGGGAGTTCTTAAGAAAACGCTCAACGCCCCTATGTAAGAACCGACTACGACGTTTCCTACTTCTTTGATTGTAGACAGGCCTACCTCAGTAAGCTCCTCTTCACGATTACATCTCTCTTTCTTATAACATATATTTATCAATTGAAATGCGCTTTTTTCCTCTAAAATAAGCAAGATACTGCCCGAAAGTCCTGTTAAAATTCTACTCTTAATACTAATCACTGGTTTTTCTGTAGATATTTTTTTAGTAATACGTTGCGGTTTTACAGCGTGTAAATTGGGCATAGCTAAATTTATTCTCTTATTTAACATTTCCGAAAGTGCCCGGCTACCATGAGCAGCAGCAATAGAACCTACTTCTCTTAAAATATCCATCTCATCTTTCATAAGGACTCCTCTTAGCTTTCTTATACCATAAGGTAAATTAAAATATTTGTCAAGAAAATTTTAACCCTACAAAATTTCCTAGCGATTGTTAATAACAACTACCAATTCTCCTCGGGGGGCTTTATTTCTAATTTTAGAAATAAGAGAATTTAGATTCCCCCTTAAAACTTCTTCGTAAAGTTTTGTCATCTCTCTCAAAAGAGCAATTTTTTTATCATCAAAATAGTCTCTACAATCTTGGAGAGTAGAAAGGAGGCGGTGAGGTGACTCAAAGATTATGAGAGTAGCTTTTATTAGAGATAGCTCTTTTAATTCTTTTTTTCTCTTGCTTCTTTTAGCAGATAAAAAGCCAATAAAAAAGAATTTATCTGTAGGCAGGCCGCTTAACAAAAGGGCATTGATAACCGCGCTCGGACCAGGTATAGCAGTAAAGGAGATGTTTTCTTCTACACAGGTCCTTAAAAGATAAAAACCAGGGTCAGAGATTGCCGGTGTGCCGGCACAGGACACAAGAGCGATATCGCTATTTTTTTTTAGTAAAGTTGAAACCTGCCTTGTCCTTATCTTTTTATTGTAGTCATGGAAACTTAGGAGGGGCTTTTTTATTCTATAGCGATTAAAAAGAACCTTTGTCTTTCTTGTATCTTCTGCTAAAACCAAATCTACCTTTCTTAGAGTTCTTATTGCTCGTATTGTGATATCTTCTAAATTGCCAATGGGGGTAGCGATAATATACAACATCGTTAGAAATAAAATTTCGAATATCGAATATCGAAATTCGAAACAAATACTATTGACCAAAATACCATTATTCTAAACAATATTTTGAATTTGTTTAGGATTTCGTGCTTCGAACTTAATATTTGTTTGGTTTTGTGCAATTGGTATTTGTTTTCTCTTTAATCAATAATTATTCTACTGTTACTGACTTAGCAAGGTTGCGGGGTTGGTCGATTTCGCATCCTAAATTCTTCGCAACAAAATAAGCAAATAGTTGTAAAGGGATTGCTACAACTAGAGGGCTTAAATCGTTTAACCTTAGTTTGGGGATATAGATTGCATTATCCATTAAGGCTATTGTTTCTTTATCTTCGTAATTTATAATGCCTAACACCTTCCCTTTCCTTGCCCTTATCTCCTGAATATTAGAGATCATTTTGGAGTAGAGCTTATCTTTTAGAGCAATACAGACTACTGCTCGATACTCATCAATTAAAGCAATAGGCCCATGCTTCATTTCCCCTGCAGGATAACCCTCAGCAGGAATATATGATATCTCTTTTAATTTTAAGGCCCCCTCCAAGGCAGAAGGGTAATTTATCCCTCTACCCAAGAAGAGAAAACAGCCAAACTTTGAAAATTTACCAGCGATTCTTTGGATTTGACCAGCTCTACCTAAAACAACATCCTGGTATACAGGTATCTTTCTCATCTCTTCCAAGAAATTGCCTATATCTTTTTTTCGTAAGCTATTTCTTAAACCAGCTAGATAGAGAGAAAGTAGGTAAAGGGAGAAAATCTGTGCCGTATAAGCCTTGGTAGAAGCCACACCAATCTCTGGGCCAGCCAGGGTATAAATCAAACCATCGCTTTCTTTTGTTAAGCTAGAGCCTAAAACGTTACATATACCTATTACTTTTGCTCCCTTCCTTTTAGCCTCTCTTGTTGCTGCTAAGGTATCGGCGGTTTCTCCAGATTGGGAAACAACAAGCACTAAATTATTCTTACTCAAACTAAGATCTCGATATCTGGCCTCAGAAGAAACTGCTATTTCTACATCGATGTGGCAATATTTTTCTAAAAAATACTTAGCAACAAAACCAGCATGAAAAGCAGTACCACAGGCAAAAATAAAAATTTTATTTATTTTTCTTAAGAGCTTATCTGGTATATTTAAATCCTTGAAGTCAATCCTTTTTTTATTTATGTAGAAAGACAAAATCCTAGAAATGACCTTAGGCTGTTCAAAAATCTCTTTCAACATAAAATGAGTATAATTTTTTTTAGTAATCTCCCTGGGTAAAATTTGTGATTTTTCTATTTTGGGCCTTACCTTCTTACCTTGAAAAGTTAAAATCTCAAAACCATTATCTTTCACAATTCCTGCCCATCCATCGTTAAGATTAACTATCTTGCTTGTAAGGGATGCTATTGCAGGTATATCTGAAGCTAATATAAACCCATCACTCAATACCCCTAGAATAAGGGGTGAATCTTTTTTGGCAAAAAAAAGCGTTTTTTCTCCTACTTTAATAACACTTATTGCGAAACTACCTTTTAGTTTGCGGACTGCTTTTAAAAATGCTTCTAAAAATGGTTCTTTCTTATGAAATTCCTCGATGAGATGAGGAATAACTTCTGTATCTGTCTGAGAAACAAACCTATGTCCTCTCTTAATTAAATAATCTTTTAATTCTATATGGTTCTCAATTATTCCATTATGCACTAGAAAAATATTTTTTTGGCAATCAAAGTGGGGATGAGCATTAACTGGAGAGGGTACACCATGGGTTGCCCAGCGGGTATGAGCGATACCTAAAGGAAAAACAAGATCTCTCTTTAAACTAGATTTAAGCTCATCGATTTTACCTTTGATCTTCTTTAAGAAAATGTTTTTCTCTTGAAAGGTAGCTAAACCACAAGAGTCGTAACCGCGGTATTCCAATCGCTTTAAGGTAGTAACTAAAAAATAGCTGTTTCTTCCTCTGCCGATATAGCCGACAATACCACACATTATCTTAAAAAATAATTCTCCACTCTCTTATTTGTTAAGTAAATAATCAATATGCCCAGATAAATTATTTGAAGAAATAAATGCTTAATAAGTGTGGGGTTTAGGAAAGAACCAATAAAGATTAAGATAATCCAAAAGAAAGAAAAATAAATAGTCAACTTACGCGCCCACTCTTTCTCTAAGAGGAGCCCCCAACCACTTATAAGGAATACAATAGAAATGATTAGGCGCGAGAGACAGGCTACTTTAAACTGTTGGTAAGTTATTTGAGGTAAACTCCTATCCTTAAGTAATTCTATCATCTTATCTAAATCTTGAGGGGTGATTTTAAAATAGGCTCCTATTGATATTATTAAAAATAGCAAGCCAAAAACAAAACAGTTTAAGCCTCCCAGGATTGTAACTCCTGGGGGTCGGCTCCTTTTCTCTATGACCTGGGGACTTTTCAACTTTGTACTGTTAACTTATATACGACCCCAACCGGGTCGTCCCGAAGTTTCGGGACTCCTCATAGGGCATCTTGCCCTCTTGACGCTCGAGTCGTAAGAATAAACTAAAGATAGAGTATCTTCATCTTGCTGCCACCCTGAAGTATTCTCAAAGAAGAAAAATTTTTTATCAAACAATTTACTACTATGCTATAACTTAAGCTATTAAGCTACTTACGACCCAGCCGGATGTGTAAGCAATCTCTGACTGCGTCGGAGTGTCTATAGGACATGTTACTTCCAAATAATGTATTAGGCTACCAGACAATGATGAGTAATGTTTGGAATCAAAGACCTACAAATAAAATCAAACGATACGACCCCAGCCGGATTTGAACCGGCGCCGTGGGCTCGAAAGGCCCATGTCCTAACCAGGCTAGACGATGGGGTCGTTGAGTAACTC
>SMTZ1_10020217_pt1 | contig 11323 bp, 16 predicted proteins | sample DeeMarSWOR136_30_FD_25667 | JGI IMG/M metagenome (IMG submission 25667)
CATCGATCAATTTGATCTTTAACCAGTAGTGGGTCCTCCACAACTCCTCGTCTGGTATGTTGTCTATCAGTTCCCAAAGAGCGGGATCGTCATGATTTTCATAGAATCGCTCTAGGCTTTCAATATCATAGAAGTAAATAAGGAGATGGGGTCCTTCTTTTGAGGTTAGTTCAATACCTGGAATGCTAAGAATACTCGTATCTTTGTGAATCTCAACAGCCCCTCTGATATCATTATGATCTGTAATGGCAATTCCGATGCCCAGCTCGCAAACCCGATTAGCAATCTCTTCCACTGCGCTGAACCCATCGGAGTAATGTGTGTGGAAATGCATATCAACAACACTGTGGTGCTTTGTCAATTCCGGAAGATTCGGTTTCTCAAATTCAATTCTATTTGTGTTATTCATATCCTTTGACTTCTTATCGTTTGTTCAGGGCTCTTACCATTATTTTGGCAAAAAATAGGTCTTACGCTCCTTTGAAGCGTATTTGCTTTCTTCCCGGGCATTTTGTATGATGAAATATAGAACGCATCCATAACTGCCCAATTTGAGGAACTGCAGAAATACGATGTAATGGCAACCGATAGAATAGTAATGCTCCAATTTAATAAGTCAACGTTCAGATTTGATTCAATTAATCACAATTGCAGTTCAGCGTGATGATCCGGAGGATCCCGCGGACGATGTGACTTCGCGGCATATTTATATTTAGATTCTGAGGCAATAGATACCGGAATCTCATAGGAGAGGGATTGAAGCTGTTCTTGTACATACCTTTTGGTTGACGGTATATTTCGCTCATGTCTGGGCTTTTCTTGAAGAGTCAAGCGGAACGGTGGGGCTCTCCTTGGGATTGACCCCTCACTTGTCCCTTGGGGGAAAATGTATTATTATTTTGATGCCGGCTGGAATATGGATACCTTTCCGATGAATAAAAGAGATGAATCGCATGGGCAAAACCGGGGTACGCTGATTTCGATTCGTGGAAGCGTGATTGACGCCCGGTTTGAGAGACGCCTTCCCTGGATTTATAATGTCCTTAGAACAGGCGAAAGCGGGGGAATCATTATCGAGGTCACCACCCATCTGGACTCAAAAACCGTCCGGGGGATCGCGCTGACATCCACGCAGGGCCTTGCCCATGGCTCAACCATAATCGATACGGGCCGTCCCCTTGAGGTGCCCGTTGGAAAACGATTGCTCGGCAGGATGTTCAATGTCTTTGGAGAGGCCATCGATAAGAAGGAAGTCTTGAGAGGAGCGGACTTTCGTGCCATTCACCAAGAGCCGATTCCGCTTGATAGACAGTCCACCACATCGGAGATTTTTACCACCGGCATAAAGGCCATCGACGTTCTTTCTCCCCTGGAGCGCGGTGGCAAGGCGGGGTTGTTCGGTGGTGCAGGTGTCGGGAAAACAGTGCTCATCATGGAGATGATCAGAAATATGGTCGGTCAGCATGAGGGCGTCAGCCTTTTTTGCGGCATTGGTGAAAGGAGCAGGGAGGGGGAAGAGCTTTACCGCGAAATGAAAGAGGCGGGTGTTCTGGAGAATATGACTATGGTCTTCGGTCAGATGAATGAACCCCCTGGTGCCAGATTCCGTGTAGGCCACGCAGCACTTACCATGGCCGAGTACTTTCGGGATGACGAGAGGCAAGACGTGCTGCTCCTGATTGACAATATTTTCCGGTTTATCCAGGCCGGTATGGAAGTCTCCGGGTTGATGGGCCAGCTTCCCTCGCGTCTGGGGTATCAACCCACCTTGAGCACGGAACTGGCAGAGCTCGAAGAGCGCATTTGTAATACCGCCACAGGCGCCATCACCTCTGTGCAGGCCGTTTACGTGCCGGCCGATGACTTTACCGACCCTGCGGCAGTCCATACATTCGGTCATCTGTCAGCTTCTATCGTGCTTTCGCGAAAAAAGGCGAGCGAAGGATTGTACCCCGCCATCGACTCCCTCCAATCGGGGTCCAGCATGTTGGTGCCCCCTGTCGTGGGCGAGCGTCACTATGTCATTGCACAAGAAATCCGTAAAACTCTCGCGAATTACGAAGAGCTTAAGGATATTATCGCCATGCTTGGCATGGAGGAGTTGTCCCAGGAGGATCGTCAGGTTGTTCGCCGGGCTCGAAGATTGGAGCGGTTCCTGACACAGCCCTTCTCCGTGACTGAGCAGTTCACGGGTAACAAAGGACGCGTAGTGGATCTGGAGGATGCCCTTGATGGCTGCGAGCGTATTTTAAATGACGAATTCTTCGACTATCCGGAGAAATCTCTCTATATGATCGGAAAAATCGACGAGGCCAAAAAGTGATGGAGCTGAAGGTCCTGCTTCCAGCAGAGGTGCTTATAGAAGAAGATGTTACCAAGGTAGTCGCCGAGGCACACAATGGTTTTTTTTGTCTCCTGCCCAGACATGTGGATTTTGTCGCGGCCCTTGTTCCAGGCATTCTGTCTTATGAAATCGGCAGTGGTCGCGAGGTATTTCTCGCAGTGGATGAAGGAATTTTGATCAAATGCAGCCAGGAAGTCTTGGTGTCCACGAGGAATGCGGTGCGAGGCCCTGATCTCGGACAATTGAGGCTCACCGTGGTGGAAAAATTTGAGGCCCTGGACGAGCGGGAGAAGTCGGCGCGTTCGGCTATGGCCAAGATCGAGGCCGGTTTTGTCCGTCGCTTTCTGGAGATTCAAGGACATGGCTAAAGAGCCCTTTATCAAGGAAAGGAGTAGAGACCCGGCTCGATTGATCCAAAAAATCGGCATAAAAGAGGATCGTAAAATAAGAGCTCGGCATGAAAAGGATCGCGGCGTCTGGTTCGGCTTGGGCATGTTCGGCCTTGTGGGTTGGTCGGTGGCCATCCCCACTGTGATCGGTATCGGCCTGGGGATTTGGATCGACACCAAATGGCCCAGTCCGTATTCCTGGACACTGATGTTACTCATTACTGGCGTCCTGGTGGGGTGCCTTAATGCCTGGTACTGGGTAAAGCGGGAGAGCAAAGAAGATTAAAATTTCTTGTAACATTTTAGTTTTTTGAAATTATTTGGTGAATGAGCATGGGGATGTCTTTTTTTGCTCCATGCCCTTTAACAGGGGGCTTGAGCGTGCCCCGTAAATCGGGGCACACGAGCAACGCGGATTTGACTATTATACAACATGGTGGTCGGTGCCCCAATTTATCGGGGCCTGCCAGTGCATTACTTCTAGGGCATGAGACAAAAAAAGACATCCCTATGCTCATGCGTCTCACAAAGGTACCTATCTAGCCTTGAGTGAAGGCCAGGGGTAGTTTTCAAAAGGCTAAAATGTTACAATTTCTTTTATATAACTCTTAAGTGCAGCATCTGAGCTAGGGATGCTAATATGGAGGAAATAGTGTGACAACGAATGTGCTTTATCTGGCGATGGCGTTTTTGGTGGGTATGGGAACCGGAATAGTATACTTTGGCGGATTGTGGTGGACGGTCCGGCAGTTGCCGTTTGTCCAACAGCCCGCCCTCCTGACCATGGGGAGTTTTCTTGTACGCACCGGGATCAGCCTCACCGCCTTTTACCTGGCTTCGGAAGGACACTGGGAAAGGATCCTGATAAGCCTGCTTGGGTTCATAATCATACGGGGCCTTCTCGTGCGCCGGATACAGCACCCTTCAACGCGTATTTCAGCGAATTAAGGAGATGATATATCGATATTAAGACTGTTAGTCCTGATCAGGTTGTTTTCTGGCAGTGGGGTCCAGTCTCTCTCAACGAAACCATAGTGTTTACCTGGGTTGTGATGGGGCTTCTGGTGCTTGTCTGCTGGCTGGCAACGCGGAGGCTCTCATCCGACGTGCAGTTTTCACGATGGCAGAACCTTCTGGAGATTCTGGTCAAGGGTATGCAGAATCAGATCAAGGACATCAGCCATCAAGAAACGGGGATCTACCTGCCCTTTGCAGGAACCCTGTTTTTATTCATTGCAGTATGTAACCTGCTGAGCATTGTGCCGGGTTATACGCCGCCCACCGCCTCTTTATCCACCACGGCCGCGCTGGCCATCTGTGTGTTTGCGGCCGTGCCTTTATACGGTATCCTGAATCGTGGGCTCTTGGGTTATCTCAGGCAATACATTCGACCTACGATGTTCATGCTGCCCTTTAATATCATGGGAGAACTTTCAAGAACACTGGCACTGGCGGTACGGCTCTTCGGAAACATGATGAGTGGGGCGAAAATCGGTGCAATCCTCCTTGCCATTGCCCCGCTTTTTTTCCCGATCATTATGCATGCCCTGGGATTGTTGACCGGGCTGATACAGGCATACATTTTTGCCGTACTTGCCATGGTGTATATTGCCTCCGCGACACGCGCCCAACAGGAAAGAGGACAAAAACAGGAGAAAAAACAAGAAGAGAAAGGAGAGAAGTCAAATGGATAGCATTAGTCTCATTGGCATGGCTTCCGTGGTAACCGCCGGCTTGACCGTTGCTATCGGATCAATTGGTCCCTCACTCGGCGAAGGACGATCCGTAGCACAGGCTTTGAGCTCCATTGCTCAACAGCCGGATGAAACCAACAACATCACTCGAACGTTACCGCAATTTACTGTTTTGTCGTCGCAATGATTCTGATATTCGCCAATCCCTTCTGGGACCATGTGATAGCAAAGTAGGAGGTTTACAGTGCTCATCAATTGGTTCACTGTAATAGCCCAAATCGCTAACTTTCTCATTCTCGTGGCGCTTCTCAAATACCTTCTCTACAATCGGATCATCAAGGCTATGGACGAACGAGAGAGGAAAATTCAAGTGCGCTTGAAGGAAGCTGAGGAAAAGGAGCAGGCCGCGGAGCGGGAGGTGCAATCCCTTCGCGAAAAAAACCGGGACTTTGATGAAAAGCGCGAATACATGCTTGAGCAGGCAAAAAAAGAGGCCGATGCGCGGCGAAAGGAGCTGATTCAAGAGGCACGGCAAGCCGCCACCAATCTCCGATTGGTGTGGCAGGAGGCATTACACCATTGCCCGCAAGGCATTTGAGGATCTCGCCAACGCCGAACCGGAAGAACGCATGGTTGACGTATTCCTGGCCCGAATCCAGAAGATAAAAAAGAAGGAGAGAGATGCCCTCGTCGTATCCATCAAAGAGGCGGGAAATGAGGTTGTCATACAGAGTGCCTTTGAGATCACGTCGAAAATGCGCAAGAAGGTAACACAGGCCCTGCACCGGCATCTGAACGGGGAGATTGCCCCACGCTATGAGACTACACCGGACTTGATTATGGGAATTGAATTGAAGACCCGTGGGCGAAAGATCGCCTGGAATCTGCGACACTATCTGGATACCATGGAAGAAAATGCACTGCGCACCCTTGAACAAGAGGCGGAGAGAAAGATTAATGGCGAGGAAAAGGTACAGGCAGATACAGAAAAGAAGAGAGCGGACGTAAAGAACGCAAGAGAAGCGGAAAGGCAAGCCTCGCACAAAGGAAAAATCAGAGAGCCTGAGGAAACGAATGAAGACAGAGTCTCATGAACTGAACAGGGAGCTGTCCCAAACAATTAAAGTCCTTGAACGCGTGGTGGAGAACCATCGGCTCGAAGCTGAGGTCCAAGAGGTTGGTACGGTCACTTATGTAGGCCCCGGCGTTATTCGATTAACCGGTTTGAGCAATGTGCAATCCGAGGAACTTCTCCGGTTTACCGGTGGACGGATGGGCATGGCCTTCAATCTGGATCAGACGGAAATCGGCGTGATTCTTCTGGATGAATACGAGGGTTTGGCCGCAGGCAGCGAGGCTCAGCGCACTGGCCGACTCATGGATGCACCGGTGGGAGAGGGATTGCTGGGTCGGGTCGTGGACGCCCAAGGAAATCCCCTGGACAATGGCGGTCCGCTTCGAGTTTCACAACGGCGCCCCATAGAGCGACCGGCTCCTGCGATTATGGATCGCGCTCCTGTGACCGTGCCCTTGCAGACCGGGCTCAAGGTTGTAGATGCGCTTATCCCTATAGGACGCGGCCAGAGGGAGCTCATTCTCGGTGATCGTCAGACAGGAAAGACCGCTATTGCCCTCGATACCATCCTCAATCAGAAGGATAAAGACATCATCTGTATTTACTGCGGCATCGGTAAAAGGGGATCAGCCATAGCAAAGGTCATTGCCGACTTGCAGGCACATGATGCAATGAAATATTCCGTTGTGATGGTGGCTAGTGAAGAACATCCCCCTGGATTGCTTTACATGGCACCCTACGCGGCCACGACCATGGCGGAATATTTTATGGAGCAGGGACGGGATGTCCTGATAGTTTTCGACGACTTGATGCGCCATGCGCGTGCCTACAGGGAGCTTTCCCTCCTTCTCAGGAGACCTCCGGGCAGGGAGGCATTTCCCGGTGATGTCTTTTACATTCATTCACGACTCCTGGAGCGTTCCACCCATCTCAGTGATGAGCTTGGCGGCGGCTCCTTAACCGCATTACCGATTATTGAGACCGAGGCCCAGGACATGTCAGCCTATATTCCAACGAATCTCATCTCCATCACCGATGGCCAGATTTATCTTTCTCCCGACCTGTTCCAGAAGGGAAACTTGCCCGCTGTGGATGTAGGGAAATCGGTCTCACGGGTCGGAGGAAAAACCCAATTGAGCGCCTATCGAGCGGTTGCCGGGGATCTGCGTCTTTCATACTCGCAATTCGAGGAACTGGAGGCGTTTTCACGTTTCGGCACCCGGCTGGACGAAGACACACGAAGAACGCTCGAGCGCGGGCGGCGTGTCCGGGAGGTTCTCAAGCAGCCTCAGTATAAACCTCTGCCGGTCTCAGAGCAGATTGCCGTTCTGGTGGCGGTAAATAAAGGGGCCTTTGACGGTCTCTCCTTAGAACGTATCCACGATGCTGAGAAAACAATCAGCAGCGCGGTTACGGCCCAGGCGCCCGAATTATGTGAGCGGATTGAGCGGGGTGAAGATCTCAGGGACACCGATCTTGAGGACCTTTTGAAGACAGCGAAAGGCGCTTTGGAAATAAAAAATACAGGGATCAACAATAATGCACACGATCGAAGGCCTGAAGAGAAAGATTCAGAGCACTGAGGATCTTCAGTCCGTGGTAAAGACCATGAAGGCCCTGGCAGCCGTAAACATCCGGCAGTACGAGAGGGCCGTGGACTCCCTCAAGGATTACAATAAAGCCGTTGAACTGGGTCTTCGCGTGGTTCTGCGTGACAGGCCGGAATTCATGGTCGAGGTACGACCTGCCCCCCATGATAGACTTGGTGCCGTTATTTTTGGTACTGACCAGGGCATGGTCGGGACCTTGAATGAGCAGGTTTTAACCCATGCCATGGCTGCCATGGACGGCCTCAATGTCACACATGAAGATAGGACGATCATGGCCGTTGGTGAGCGCATGAAGTACCTTCTTGAGGATTCGGGGCAGCCCGTGGAGGCATTCTGCCCTGTCCCCGGATCTGTTGCAGGCATTACACCGAGGGTGCAGGAAACGCTCATGAATATCGAGTTGTGGAATAGAGAGGGGGGGCGGGATCAAATTTACCTTTTTTACGGCACCGAGGCATCCGGTGCTGCTTGTCAACCTCAAACGGTTCATCTTTTGCCCCTGGATCAGGAATGGATTTCGAACCTCAAGGCGCAGCACTGGCCATCGCGTGCCCTCCCGACCTTTACAATGGATTGGGATCGGTTATTTTCTTCTTTGATTCATGAATACCTCTTCGTCTCCCTGTACCGCGCCTTCGCCGAGTCGCTGGCAAGCGAAAATGCCAGCAGGCTCGCATCCATGCAAGGCGCGGAGAGAAACATCGAGGAAATGCTGTCCGGATTGAAGACCCATTTTCAACAGCAGCGACAGATGTCCATCACCGAGGAGCTGCTCGATATTGTGGCCGGATTCGAGGCATTGAGTAAAGCCGGAGAGCCATCCTCACACTGAATGTGTTTGAGGCCTGCCGCGGCATCCTGACGAAGGGAATCTTATGAGATTTTTTGACTATCGATACCAGCCTTCAGCCTAACATTTTTAACAGGGGGTATGGATATGGAAACCAAGTCAACTCCGCTTTCCGCAGTTGCCAATGGCATGAGAGCCCTTTTCTGGCTCTTGCTTATCCTCATGCTGCTCTTTCAGTGGTTCCGCACTCCTTCTCTCGATGGCAAGAGGTTGGCGACAATAGAGGCCATGCAGAAGGAGCGCGGCACCAGGGTCATCACCTTGATACATCGTCAGGAGACTGTCAGCCTCTTTGGGATACCGATTAACAGGTTTATTGACATCGACGACGCCGAAGCCATCTTGAGGGCGATTCGCCTCACCCCTGCTGAAAAGCCCATCGATCTGATCATCCACACACCAGGGGGACTCGTGCTCGCCGCCTCGCAGATTGCCCATGCCATTCAGAAGCACAAGGGAAAAGTGACGGTCTTCGTCCCGCACTATGCCATGAGCGGCGGCACCCTTATCGCCCTCGCGGCCGATCAGATTGTGATGGACCCCAACGCCGTACTCGGACCAGTTGACCCCCAGATAGGCCAGCTTCCCGCAGCCTCTATCATCAGGGCAGTTGAAATGAAGACACCTGAAAAAGTGGAAGACCAGACATTGATCCTTGCAGATATCTCCAAGAAGGCCATCACCCAGGTGGCCTCACTGGTAAGCGAGCTCCTTAAGAAATGTATGTCTGAGAAAGACGCTCAGAATATTGCTGACTTGATTACCACAGGCCAATTCACCCATGACTTTCCCATAACCGTGGAACGTGCCAAGTCCGTTGGCCTGTGTATCTCAACGGATGTGCCAAAATCCATCTATAACCTTATGGAGCTCTATCCCCAAACGGGAGCCGGGCGGCCTTCAGTTAACTACGTACCACTGCCCAGATCCCCATAGTGCCCAGAAATGGGCACCCGTGGTGGTGCCGGTGAGGGCGATGACCACACAGCCAGCCGCCTTGCCAGCGGTCACTCGTGCTTGGGCATCGTTTACCACCACACAGCTCTCCGGCGGAAGGCCAAGCTTGCGGGCGGCTTTGAGGAAGACCTCGGGATAGAGCTGGGCAAAGATGTCGGGGTTGGTCTGGCCGAAGGTGGAGGCGAATTGCTCCTGGGTGATATCCAGTCCGTGGTTTCGGAGCATCTTCCGCCATGAGAGAAAATAGGCGCGAGCGTATACCATCATAGAAGCCACATGAGAATCCTCAGTTCTTTAATCTTTTTTTGGTTCCGCCGAGGATGAATGCGCAGGTGATGTTAGCTACTGAGTATGTCTTTCAGCTCACTTTCGTATTTTTCTAGGAGATCCTGGGCTTGTCTTTCTAGGGCGAGGGTTTTTTCATACTGCACGAGCTTTTCGACTGGCTCTTTGCGAAACCACCGCCAGGGGAGTTTGCCGTGTTTTTTGTGCTCCTTGATCTCTTCCTCGAGGAAGTTGATACGTTTGCAGTGCCGCTCTCTCAGAACGCGACACCGAAAGATGATCTGCTGGCGAACCATTTCCCATCTTGATTTATCGATCAGGGCTCCCTTCGACATTCTCAGGAGCTTGACCGCCTCCCCAATATTGTCATGATCGAGCGATTTCAGAACCTCGTGCAGGTAGTAACGGGTCGGCAAGGCTCCGGTATTTTCAAGGGGCTTGCCAAGGAGCTTTTTGAGCATTCTGAACAGAGTTCCGAGACCAATCATCATTGATCAGGCACTCTTGGCCCGCACACCTGCCTCCATAAGCCTCAAAAAATTTTCGCGAAGCTCTGGGAGGTCCACTGTGAGCTCATCAATTCTCCTCAGAATACGCTGGTAATCATCATCGGGTTGAATGTCCATTCCCTTGAGGAGCTTCACCGTGGACTCATAGATTCTCTTGTCGATCCGGATCAATCCGAAGCCAGCTCCTATGATCTCCAGTAGCCCCTCGATAACATCGAGTCCTGTCATCTCGCGTATGGCGATCTCGGCCCCGAGTCCAACGAGAGCCCCAACGAGAGCCCCGGGGAGGCTCAATTTTTTTCCTTCCATTTTGGTTCTCCTCTTGAATTCAGTGTAACCCTCAAGGGTCACAGATGCGAGACCGAGACTATGAAAGATCCTTGAGGGCAATCTATGGATGCTTACCATCAGAGGGCTTTTGAGTGCTGAAGTTATGCGCCAGCTTTTCTGCATGGCCCATCATCTGATCGATGTACTTATCCTTTTCCTGAATCCTCTTTTCAAGGGCCTTTTTCTCCTGCGTGAGTCTCCTGACCTCGCCGGATGAGAATAGGGATTTTACCTTCACAACAATCATGGTCAATACTACCCCAGCAATAAATCCCAGGATGATGCCAATATAAAACAGAGTTTGTGCATCCATGAACTAGCTTCTCCTTCCTTGCGAGGATATGATAACCCACATCAGGTTATCGCTCTCACGAATACCAATAGAGAGCCTGCACGTGAGAACACGTTAGTATCACTAGGTTCTCCCAAAGACGGAACCTTTTGAGACCCACCCTTCCTTTTTTACCCCACGTTGAGCTTAGTGCTTCGATTCCTTTTCTATAAGATAACTATAAGGTATAGCAAGTCGGGTGTCAAATGCGCTTGTAGCTCAAGATCTGATAGCTAACTGTGGTCTTCTCACTACCATATTGTACAGGGCGCGGCAGAGGAATACATGCCGAGAGATTGAAGGCGAGGTCGCAGACTGTGCCAGGTATTATAGGTGCTCGATCCAGGTGGTGAAGGGTATCACTGGGTGATTCCTGGCACATTCGGCGCTTTCTCCACTTTGAGCATGATTCTGGCATCAGCGATAACACATCTGCGTGAAGAGCACATGACTGGATTCAAGTCAATGGATTCAATGACCCCCTCGATCCCCATGACCAGATCGGAAAAGGCCATCAGCATGCGGGTCAATTCCGTCAAATTGGCCGGTTCAGAACCCCGGTAGCCCTCCAGCAATTGGTGCGCCTTGAGACCTTTCACCATGGACTCAACGTCCACCTGGGTCAGAGGTGCCATTCTCAAACTTGTGTCTCGATAGATCTCCACCCCTGTTCCGCCAATTCCGAGAAGTATCACGGGTCCAAACTGGTAGTCAATCTTTGCCCCTGCGATCAGCTCGATACCTGAGACCATCTCCTCGACCAGCATTCCGGCAAAGCCGATGATTTGGCTGAGTCGATGAAAAACTTCACGCAATTTCTCATCGCTGTCGATATCTACTACTACACCGCCCACATCGGATTTATGGAGCACCTGCGGAGAAATAACCTTGGCAACCACGGGGTAACCGATCTCATGGGCAAATCGGACTGCATCCTCTTCCCCGTTGG
>SMTZ1_10015789_pt1 | contig 11322 bp, 14 predicted proteins | sample DeeMarSWOR136_30_FD_25667 | JGI IMG/M metagenome (IMG submission 25667)
CAAGCCTTTCGATAATCCTTTCACCTTGACAAGAGGAGAAAAATCTGAATATTCCATTGATAATACTTTATTTTTTATAATAGGCAGGAAATAAGTGCATGGTAGACGAACTGGATAAAAAGATAATAGGTCTATTACAGGATGATCTGCCTCTCGAACCAAGACCTTTCGCCATAATGGCCGATCAGGTAGGAATAACGGAAGATCAGTTTTTGCGCAGGGTGAATTCAATGGTAGAGATGGGGATAATAAGGAGATTCGGCGCCACCTTGTATCATCAGGAGGCGGGATTCAGTTCCAATGCCATGGTAGCATGGGTTGTCCCTGCCGATATGATTGAAGAGGCCGGAAGGGCGATGGCCAAGTTTCGCGAGGTCACTCATTGTTATCAAAGGAGACCACAAAAAGATTGGAAGTATAATCTATATACAATGATTCATGGCGAAAACAGGGCTGAGTGTCATAAAATAGCCCGACGCATGTCACGTAGAATTGGCATTGATGAATATGCTCTTCTCTTCAGCGAAGAGGAATTTAAGAAGACCAGTATGGAATATTTTTGATTGGAGAAACCCATGGGACAAAAATCCAGGGAGCTTTTAAAAAGGGCATTTAATTCTATCCCGGGTGGCGTGAATAGTCCGGTAAGGGCGGGGAAGGCCGTCGGCGTAGATCCGTTATTTATTTCAAGGGCCGAAGGATGTTTTTTATGGGATGAGGAAGGTAATAGATATATTGATTATGTCTGTTCCTGGGGACCTATGATTTTGGGCCACGGCCGTCCTGAAGTTCTCAGCATCCTGGAAGAAAGATTGTCAAAGGGAACCAGCTATGGCGCTCCGACCTTGCTGGAGTTGGAAATGGCAGAAGCCATCATAGATATGGTACCGTCAGTCGAGATGGTCAGGATGGTAAATTCCGGGACAGAAGCTACCATGAGCGCCGTTCGCCTCGCTAGGGGTTTCACAGGCAGAAACAAGATCATTAAATTTGAAGGCTGTTATCACGGACATGCCGACAGTTTGCTGGTATCTGCCGGATCAGGTATGGCAACTTTGGGGATTCCGGGAAGCCCTGGAGTGCCGAAAGATCTTGCCGGACATACTATCTCTCTGCGATTTAATAATCTGGATGAGGTTGTCCGAGCCTTTGAAAAATATGGCCCGGATATATCCGCCGTAATTGTCGAGCCGATACCCGGAAATATGGGAGTTATCCTGCCGGACAGGTTATTCCTGAAAGGATTGAGAGATGTTACTAGGGAGAATGGGGCATTGCTCATTTTCGATGAAGTGATAAGCGGTTTCAGGGTTGGCAAGGGAGGGGCACAGGAACTCTATGGTATTTTACCTGATATCACCTGCCTGGGAAAGATCATAGGCGGCGGTTTGCCTGTTGGGGCCTATGGTGGCAGAAGAGAGATAATGGAAAGGATGGCACCGGAAGGCGATATATATCAGGCGGGGACACTCTCGGGTAATCCCCTTGCCATGGCGGCAGGTCTGGCCACATTGGATATCCTCAAAAGAGAGGAAATATACCAGGAGCTGGAAGAGAAAGGAAAGAGGCTTTTTTCCGGCCTTGAGGCCGCGGCTGGGGCAGCGGGCCTTAATGTGGTGATAAATTATATAGGTTCCATGGGTTCTATCTTTTTTACGGAAGATCCTGTGACAGACTTTGAATCGGCAAAAAGAAGCGATGAAGGGCTTTTTAAAAGATATTATTCGGCCATGCTGGATAGGGGAATATACCTGGCTCCGTCTCCTTTTGAGGCATCTTTTATCTCAGCAGCCCATGATGATGAAAGCATTCAAAAGACCGTCAACTGTGCTGCCGAAAGCTTTGCCTCCCTTTAGGGAAAAGTCTATTGACTTTGATTAAAAATATGTGATAGAAATGCGCCCCTAAGAGTATGTGAACAAGATCACAATCTCTATCAATGGATAATGAAACCAAAAAAATGATAAGGACTCTGGGCTATGTCAGTACTATCGGACTGGCAATGGCCTTTTCCATTGGTCTCGGAGCATTGATTGGCTATTACCTTGATGACAAATTTGAAACAAAACCTTGGTTTTCTATTATTTTTTTAGGTTTTGGAATCATCGCGGCATTTAAAAATCTCCATGTGATGTACAAGAAGGTAAAAGATCTATAGGAAGTAAAGGATTTATGGACTGGGATACAATATATGAAGACTTAAAGCTTAGGAACTGGATCATCCTTCTTATCCTTTCATCTTTAAGCTATTTTCTATTAAGTCCCGCCCAGACATTGGGCACTATTATCGGTGGATTTCTGGTAATAGCTAACTTTAATATCTTCCAGCATACCCTCTGTGAGGCATTTGGTAATGGTGATCAATTAAAGACCAAGAGGATTTCTATAATCTTTAAATTCTCTTTTCGGCTTTTGGCTTTGGGTTTAATAATGGCCGTCCTTATCGTCAAGGAATGGGTAGAACCAGTTGGATTAGCTATTGGATTATCAACTGTTGTTATAGCAATTACTTTTTTGGGTGTAAGTATGGCTCTGAAGACAAAAGGCAAGGAGGCATCTTAATCGTGGAGGAGCATCATTTCTATTTTATTAACGAAATTTTGGGAGCCTTTGGGTTCAGCCATTTTGCCCATGAATATCAGCATGTTACCCACTCATGGTTTATTATTATCATTATGATCGCGGCAGGTCTTTTACTTACCAGGAGCATAAAGTTGCTCCCTGAAAAAGGTCAAACTGCCCTGGAGTTTGTTATCAGCAGTATTGAAGATTTTATGGTGGATATAACAGGACCTGAGGGACGGATCTTTTTCCCCTTTATCGCTACTATTTTTCTCTACATCCTATTATGCAACCTGATAGGCCTAGTTCCCGGATTTTATTCACCAACTGCTAATATTAATACGACTCTTTCACTAGCCCTGTGTACCTTTATTTTGACTCATATAATCGGTATAAAATATCATGGCGCCAAGTATGTTAAACATTTTTTAGGGCCCTTATGGTATATGATCCCATTAATGCTTCCGATCGAACTTATCGGACATTTGGCAAGAGTCATGTCTCTGAGCGTCCGGCTCTTCGGCAATATCTTCGGTAAGGAACAGGTCTTGGCAATTTTTTTTGCTTTTGCAGGATTATATCTGGCCCCTTTGCCCATACTTTTTCTAGGTATACTTGTAAGTTTTATACAGGCAATGGTCTTTATGCTTCTGGCTACCATATATTTTGCAGGTGCCATGGAAGAAGCGCATTAATGAACAATTATTTTCAATTAAAGGTATAGGGAAGAAGGCAAACTAATTCATAGAAGGGAGATTTTTTATGTCAAAAAGAAATGTTGTGGCGATTTTAGCCTTCACACTGGTTTTAGCATCTTCATCACTGGCTATGGCGCAAGACGGTTCAGCTGAAGAAGGAGGACTATGGATCTTTTTCGGAATCGCGATCGCCTGCGGTTTCGCGATCGGTGTCGCAGCACTGGGCACAGGCCTAGCCATGGGTAATGCTATCAACGGTGCGGTCCAGGGAGTAGCAAGGAATCCTGAAGCGGGAGGCAGAGTCTTTACCATGCTTGTTATGGGCTTAGCTTTCATAGAGTCTCTCTGTATCTACTCCTTTGTTATCTGCATATTTCTAATTCTCAAGATGCCGGATCTGCAACCCATGTTGGATGCAATCGTAACGTCTTTCGGCGGTTGATAATAATAAAAAAGAGAGGGTATCAGCTGCGGTGATATCCTCTCTTTTTCCCTATTCATGTGTAATTATTCACATGGATGGACTTCTTTTTTTAACCTACCTTTTTCATATATGATGTATGGTAAAAGAATTTAAGATACCTGATGCCACCATTGAGAGAGTCGCCCTGTATCTAAGGCCCCTCGAGGGTCTAATGGAGAGAAACATACGGGTTGTCTCGTCGGAGAAACTGGCTGATATGTGTAATGTGAATCCGGCACAGGTAAGGAAGGATCTATCCTTTTTTGGTGAATTCGGAGTTCGTGGAGTTGGATATGAGGTCAATGATCTCCTTAGAGAGATAAAAAGGATCCTGGCCTCGGATCGAGAGTGGAGATTGGGTATCGTCGGTCTTGATGATATGGGAATGGCGCTGGTGCAACATAAAGATTTCCAGCAGAGAGGCTACAGGTTTATTGCCGCCTTTGACTCGGATTCCCGGAAGATCGGAAAAAGTCTCCCCAACGGGTTAGTTATTCAACCTCTATCCATGATAAAGCAGGCTGCAAAAGAGTTGCGCATTGAGATCGGTGTAATTACTACAGATGCGGTGGAAGCTCAAAGGGTCGCGGATCTTTTTTTTGAAGCCGGTATAATGGCTGTTCTCAATTTCTCGCCAGTTCACCTAAGAAAGCCAGAATGTTGTCTGGTGGAAAATGTTGATTTCACATTAAATCTTGATCATCTTGCCTACGAACTGAATAGGATCGGTTAGTTTCTGTAACCTATTTTCTCCAGTATTCAGGCATTAACAGGACAATTACCGTATAGATTTCGAGTCTTCCCAGGAGCATGCAAAAGATCAGAACCCATTTGCCTACCAAAGGAATTCCCATATAGTTATCCACGGGACCCACTACTCCCAGCCCGGGGCCTACATTAAAGATACAGGCGGCCACTGAGGCAAAGGAGGAGATCAAGTCTAGTCCGAGAAAGGACATGGCCAGAGTGGAGGCAACAAAAAGAATCAGATACAGAATAAAGAAACCCCAGATACTGCTTAATATCTCAGAAGGAACAGCCCTTCCCCCAAGCTTTACCGAGGTTACGGCATGGGGGTGAATAATACGGAAGATCTCCTGATAGCCGTGTTTTACGAGAAGTATTACCCGCATGGTCTTTATGCCTCCGCCAGTGGAGCCTGCCATACCACCTAAGAACATGCAGAAGAGTAAAATATTCCGGGAAAGGACCGGCCATTTTTCATAATCCGCAGTGACAAAACCAGTGGTGGTAATAATTGAGCTGACCTGGAAAGAGGCGTAACGAAAGGCCTTTAAAATAGAGTCATAAACAGATCCATAGATATTAAACGTGACCACGAGGATGAGTATGAAAACCATGGATAGAAAAACCCGGCATTCAGGGTCTTTTACAAAGGCAGTGAGCTCTCCCGTAGTAATCAGCCTGTAATGGAGAGAAAAATTAATGCCCGCAAGGAGCATAAAGAAAATAATCACACCGTCAAAATAGGGGCTGTTGTAATGGGCAATACTGGAGTTTTTCGGGGAAAAGCCGCCCGTCGGCATGGTACAGAAGGCATGGTTTATAGAGTCAAACAGTGACATGCCGCCTCCAAGAAGGAGGATGATCTCCAGGGCCGTAATAAGCAGATATACCTTCCAGAGGGTCTTGGCAGTGTCGGATATCCTTGGTTTGAGCTTGTCAACGACCGGGCTGGGAATTTCGGCCTTATAGAGCTGCATTCCTCCGACTCCAAGGAAAGGCAGTATCGCTATGGAGAGAACAATAATCCCCATTCCGCCAAACCACTGGGTGATGCTTCTCCACATGAGAATCCCTTTGGGGACGTATTCAATATTTGATAGAACGGTAGCCCCGGTTGTAGTAAAGCCTGAAATGGATTCAAAGTAGGCGTTGCTAAAATCATGGATTGTGCCGGAGAGAATAAAGGGGATGGCACCTACCAGTCCGGCAGCTATCCATCCAAAGGTCACTATAGCGACGCCGTCCCTATGGTTCAGTTGTTTATTATCATCCTTTTTTATGGACACAGAGAGAAGGAGTCCTGCGCTGGTTGTAATAATCATTGACCAAAGCAGGGAGAGTGTGCTGCCGTCTTTATATATAAGAGAAACCCCCAGCGGGATGATCATGGACAGTCCTAGGAATAGGACAAGGATACCCACAAATCTAAGGACATGATAAGGATTCATTAGAAAAAGTCCAGTTTAACGGTAAGGAGCTTCTCAAGCTTTGGTATAACCTCTCGGAGTGCAAAAATAATAAGGCGGTCCTTGCATTTGATCATACTATCGCCTTTGGGTATTATTATCTCGTCACCCCTCACGATGGCCCCGACAAGGGCTCCTTTGGGAAATTTTATATGTGAAAGCGGCGTGTCAACAATATCGGATGTCTCAAGGGCTTCGGCCTCTATGGCCTCGGCATGCTCCCCCTTTAATGGCGCTACGGAGATAACCTTGCCGCGCCTTATGTACTGAAGGATAGCCCTTACGGCGGATAGCCTGGGACTCACCACGGTGTCTATGCCAATTGCGGATACGAGTGGAATATAACTTAATTTGCTGATACGGGTTATGGTCTTTTTAACTCCCAGTTCCTTGGCAAGCAATGATATGAGAATATTGTTTTCTTCATCTCCTGAAAGGGCCACCAGAAAATCCATTTCATTGATATTTTCTTCCAGAAGTAATTCCTTATCCGTGCCGTCACCATTGATGACTATCACCTTTTCCAGCTTTTCGGCAAGACTGGCGCAACGTTGACTATCCTTTTCAATGACCTTAACGTGAAGTTTTGTCTTGTCCAGGGCGATAGCCAATGATGTCCCTGTTTCTCCCGCTCCGATTATAATGACCCTTCTCAGATCTTCTTCCCTGATATCCAAGAAACCGAAGATCTTATGCAGTTCATCCGACTTGATGACCAGATATATCAGGTCATGGGCCTGGATAACATCCTGACCGTGTGGGATCAGGATCTTTTCTCCTCGAATGATAGCGCCTATAAGCAGATTCCCATCCAAGTCGTTGAATGTGCTTAGACGGCGGCCCGCAAAGGGAGAATCCGGTTTTATGGTAATCCCGATAAGTTTGATCCTTCCGTCCACGAAGTCGATAACATCGGAGGCCCCTGGAACGGTCATAAGATTGCGAATGGTTTCGACCATTGCCGAATCCGGATTTATGATCTGTTCAACTCCGAGAAGGTCCTTTCCGAAGAGATCCTTCTCCTGCAGATACTCCTGATTCCGGACACGGGCCACCTTGAGTATATACCTGTTCATATTCCTGGCCAAAAGACAGGCTATAAGGTTGGCCTCGTCACTGTCCGTGGCGGCCACCAGCATGTCTGCGTCTATGATACCAGAGGTTTTGAGGGTCCCGGGGCTCGTACCTGAACCGAGAAGGACCTGGACGTCCAGGTCCTCGGTAATTCGCCTGACTTTATCCGGATCCTTGTCGATCACGACAACATCCTGACCCTCTTCCGAAAGTTTTTGTGCGCTGTGAAATCCGACCTCACCGGCGCCTATTATTATAATCTTCACGGAATTTCTCCATCTATGGCAGCTTTTATCCGCCTTCGCAGAAGACCATGGGCTTGCTTATGGATGAATGCACAAAAAGCTACGGCGTGATTTCGCCCCGAACCATGGGCGGATAACCGCGGCGTAGCCGAAGGCGGAGCCGGGTAATTATATGGATAACCGCGGCGTAGCCGAAGGCGGAGCCGGGTAATTATATGGGACCACGGGTTTACCCGTGGGGCTCAATTACGCCTCAGGTTTTAGATCAGCGAGCCTGATATGTCAATATCAATGGATCTTAAATCAAAAAACTCTGTTTATCAATATCGATGTCTCGGAACAGTAATTTCCAGTCAGGAGTTTGCGTAATCTATTGGCTTTATTGCCGGTAGCACTACCAGGTTTCTTTGGAATGTTTATAAGAAATCATCTTTCGAAGAACAGCCGTGACAAGGCAGATCTATTAATTTATATGGACAAGGAACATACATGATGGTAAATATACCCTTCAAGTATTTATCAGAAACATGATTAAAAAAAACAGGGAATAACAAAAAGCGATGATGCAGGAGATCAATTTAAACAATAAAACCGCCGAGTTAGCCGAATGTATAGACAGATTCCCCAATGCAAATGTGTTTGTCATAGGAGATATAATCCTAGACGAATATATATGGGGCGATGTTTCCCGTATCTCCCCGGAAGCTCCTGTACCGGTTGTGGAAATAAAAGAGGAGACAAAGAGGCTGGGAGGAGCGGCCAATGTCGTTAATAACATAATTTCCCTTGGAGGGAAAAGTATCCTGTGCGGAGTAGTGGGAGATGACAATACAGGCAGGGAGATAATTGAAATCATAGAAGGTCTTGGATTAGCAACAGAGGGTATTATCATTGACCCTGTTCGGCGTACAACCATTAAAACAAGGGTTGTGGCACATAACCAGCAGGTAGTCCGGTTTGACCGTGAAACCAGAAGCACGATAGACTTAGAAAACAATGAAAGACTTCTCGAATTTTTAAAAAAGAAGATGAATGATATTGATGCCATTATTGTGGCTGATTACGGCAAGGGCGTAATCTCTTCACAATTGATGAAAGGGCTAAGGGATCTGGTTGTAGACTCCAGTGTTATCCTGGCGGTTGACCCCAAGACAGACCATTTCGAATATTATGAGGGGGTTGATGTCATAACTCCCAATCATCATGAGGCGGGCGCTTTCTGCCGGTTCGAGATCGTTGATGAAGAGACTCTTATTAAGGCGGGTAAAAAAATGCTTGATGAACTCAATTGCAAGTCCGCGCTTATTACTCAGGGTAAGGATGGCATGACGCTATTTGAGAAAGGCGAAGAGCCTTGCCATATCCCCACCATCGCCAGAAAAGTCTTCGATGTCTCGGGGGCGGGAGATACGGTTATCAGCACCCTGTGTCTGGGACTTGCATCAGGCATGGATCGTAAATCCGCTGCGGTCATCTCTAACTTCGCTTCCGGTATTGTCGTTGGAGAAGTAGGCACCTCAGTGGTGACTGCTGAAGAGCTGAAAAAAGTTATCAACCGCCAATGGCTCCTTTATCACCCGTTAAACAGCGAATGATCAAAGACCTTGAAAGCTTTTATAAGGTCAAACAATGCCAACAATGCCCGGTTAGAATTTTGCAAAATAATCTTGATAAAAACTCGATCACAGCTGATCTTCTCAAGACGATATCTATTAGTTTTATTGCCGGTAGTCTTATTTTTAAGGGTTTAATAACTATCTGCTGTTAACAACCGAATATGCTGCTATAGATTTGGGGGCGTAAACCCTTAAAAATAAGACCACTGCTAGGCGTGGGTGGAATTCTTTTTGAGATATCATCTTTCGAAGATCAGCAGTGACCTCCGGTCGCCTGCATTGCTATGTGTTGTGCAAAATACTGGAAACTGAAGAATTTCGCCTTCGAAAGGAGATCCCTGTAGAAGATAGGATTAATATTAGATGCAAGATTCTAACCGGAAATAATGATGAGATAATACATGAAATCCACAAATCAGAGTTGGTTCAATGAGCACTCTCAATGAAGCGGATGACGTGAAGCTGATTTTCAGTCTGTTTTCATCCGATAAGCTATTGATTGATGGAGTCATCAATGAACTGGAAGATATCTTTGGCCACACGGATCGGATTAGTCCGTGGCTTTTATTCGACCGCACCAGGTATTATGAGAGAGAGATGGGGTGGCCGCTGCACCGCCGTTTTATATCTTTTGAGAAGTTGATAGGACCTGAAGAGATCGTTGATATAAAATTGAGCTCTGTCAGGTTAGAGAGAAAATATGTCCTGGATGGAAGGCGGCGTATAAACATTGACCCGGGTTATATATCCCTCGAACGACTGGTTTTAGTAACCGGTAAAAACTACACTCATAGGATCTATCTGTCGAAGGGAATTTACGCGGACCTGACTTTGGTCTTTAACAAAGGCAGTTTCAGACCGCTCGAGTGGACCTATAGGGACTATGGGGATCCCTTGACAGTCGCTTATTTTAATGATGAACGTGAAAGATATAAAAGCCAGCTGAGGGAAATACAAGTCTCAAGTGATTGAATCTGCTTGAAGATGAATGGAAAGTTGGTTTAATCAGAAGGTATAATGGAAGGATAAAATTATGATAAAGGGCATGACCGCTTACGGGCGTGGCGAATATGAACTGAACGGCACTGTATATTCAGCGGAGATAAAATCGTTGAATAACCGATACAGGGATATTATACTTCGTTTGCCTATGTCCCTTCAAGAACTGGAAGATTTCATCAGGGCTAGGATCTCTTCCAGGGTAAGGCGTGGGCGCGTAGAGGTGTCCATTCAGGTTAATAAAAAAGGCAAGGAAACTAACTATGACTTGGAGCTTAACCGTCCATTAATAAAGTCATACCTAAATATGTTCAAGCAGCTGAGTGATGAATTCGGACTTGATAAAATGGTCAGTCCAGATTACCTATTACAGCTAAAAGATGTCCTCCTTATGAAACCCGATGAGATGGACTTGGATGAATCGCAGGCAGGAGTTCAGGAAGTCTTGGGGCAGGCCCTTGATTCCCTGGATTCCATGAGGATCCATGAGGGGCAGTCGATCGAAGAGGACCTGTTAAATAGATTGGAGCTTATCAAGGGATATCTTGATGCTATTGAGAAGCGATCTTCCCTGGTGGTGGATGAATACAAAGAGAAGTTGAGGAACAGGATTGAAATGATATCCGAGGATATTGAAGTGGATGAAGGACGCCTGGTCCAGGAAGTGGCCATATTTGCCAGCAGGTGCGATATAACCGAGGAGATTGTCCGTGCCAGAAGTCACTTGGTGCAGTTTTACAATTATATGTCCATGGACGACTCCATCGGAAGAAGATTGGATTTTTTAATACAGGAACTCAACAGAGAGGTAAACACCATAAGCGCCAAGGCTTCAGACGCGTCAATATCGGCCGACGTAGTTGAAGTTAAGGCGGAGTTGGAAAAAATAAGAGAGCAGATACAGAATATTGAATGAAAGGAGTCATACATGAGTCACAGGCTTGTAAATGTAGGGTTTGGCAATTCGGTGGTTTCAAGACGTGTGGTCGCGATTATCTCTCCCAATGCCGCTCCGATCAAACGACTGCGTGATGAAGCTCGTGAAGATAAGAGATTAATTGACGCCACCCAAGGCAGGAAAACGAGATCTGTTATTATTACAGACAGCAATCATGTTATCTTATCGGCTATACAATCGGAGACAATTGCCCTTAGGTTCAGCCCGGATATCATTTTAAGCAAGGAAGAGATCGAAGAGGAAAAATGAACGGCCAGATATATGTCTTTTCCGGTCCATCCGGGGCGGGAAAATCAACACTCATCGGCAAATTAAGGGAAAAGATCATAGATTTGGGGTATTCTGTTTCCCATACCAGTCGGGCGCCAAGGGGAAACGAGATGAACAAGGTTAATTATCACTTTGTGGACAGAGATACATTCATCAGTATGATAGAGAAAGACGAATTCGTGGAATGGGCGACCGTGTATGACGATCTTTATGGGACTTCTGTT
>SMTZ1_10007027_pt1 | contig 11321 bp, 9 predicted proteins | sample DeeMarSWOR136_30_FD_25667 | JGI IMG/M metagenome (IMG submission 25667)
CTTTAGATCATTTAAAAATGGCGAATAATGCCTCATTTAACGTAAAACTAGTTCCTCATCCAGGAGATTCACACGCCGAGACGTTAGATCATTTCACAAGTTACGTGCAGAGTTTTTTCGATTTAGGTGGCATGCAATGGCAGTTTAATGTGGTAGCATCGGATATGATGAGAGAAGCCATGAAAAATCCTGAAGATTATCGATGGCTTTTAGTAAGAGTTTCGGGGTATAATGCTTATTTTACTAAATTAACTAAAGAAATGCAGTTAGAATTGATTGAACGCCATGAATATTCTGGACAAATCTAATTTAAATTTTTTTCCTAATATCTCTTGAATTATATTTTTCTTCTTTTAAAGTTCTAGTTTAAATGTTTTGGAGGTAAAAAAATTTTAAATCTTAAGTGTTTATCTATTTATATTTAATTAAGTCGAAAAATACCCTAAAAAAGTGCTTAAACAAGCTTTATGAATTCTTTCCATGACAAAATAGAAATATCTTTATATTCTGGTATTAACTTCAAAACATTACATAATTCATTGTCCTCAGTTAAAAAAAAACCTTTCATTACCATTGCTGTTGCAGCAATCAAACAGTCTATTAGATCTTTATGACCAGCATGTCGAATTGTTATCGCTATCCTACTTGCTTCAGGATTCTGCAACGGATTGAATATGTTTATTGGTTTAAAGGAGAGTATTGAGGGTAAAGTAACTGTATAACGATTAAGAACTGTAATATTATCGCTTTTTCTATATTCCCCGGTTAGTTTAAACAAAACTTCTAGTAAACATATAGAGGGTAAGTATATTTTATATCCTTTTAATCCATTTGTCCAAAGTTCTCTCGAAATTTTCTTATAATTTGATAAATCTACAATTTGAATCCCAAATAATGGTAGAATATAAGTAGTATCAATGATTAAAGGTTTAATGTTCTTCATTAGTCATCTTCTCTTGAATTTTAGCTTCCTCATCTATATCTCTTTCAACGCTTTCAGCAGTTCCCTGTGAGATAATTGGCATTTCTAAAAGTTCCTCAACTGAAAATATTTTATTTATTATTAAACGCCCAGGTTGCGCTTCAATTAATACATCATCTCCTGGTTTAATTCCCGAGTATTCTCTCAAGGGTTTTTTAGGTAAAATTTCTCCTTTTTTTCCGACTTTTGATTTCTCATCAATTGTCATATAAATCAAGAAGTTTTCTGAATTATTATATTTTTCGGAAAAACTATTCTTTTTTATGAAAAAAATAAATTCATAAAAAAAATAAAAACTATTTTAAATAATTTAGAGCCGTAATAGCAAACATTTTAGTAGTGTTTATTAAATCATCTATATATACATTCTCATCTGCACAGTGTATAACATTATCTTCTCTGAATGTCCCGATAAGGACTGTTTCAATCCCCTTTTCAGCAAACCAATGAGCATCTGTCGTGCAATTAAAGAATTTAAATTCACGCTCTTCACCGAATACTACTTTTGTTGCATTTTGAACTGCTTGAGCAAAGTCTGATTCTATATCAATAAACTGTGGTCCGTAGGAAAGTGGAATCTGAACTGTTATATCCAAATCAGGATTCTCATTTTTTAAATCCTCTACAAATTGTAAGATTATAGTTTTTATTTCATTAACATCTTGTTCTGGAATAGTTTGAATGCTACAATGAAGTAGACACTTATTAGCAACGGTGGAGATTTTAGTTCCACCTTCAATCATGGCCATATTTACACTGCTGATTTTCGAAGGGCATTCGGGGGGAATAGGATATTTAGTTTCCAGTTTCGTGAACTCTTTTTGCAAATTCAATAGAAAATTCATTATCGGTACCATTTTATGGATTGCGCTTATTCCAGAATACTCCGTTCTGTTAGGAGGGGGTAAGTCAGGATGCATAAATCCATGAGCTTGTCTTCCATTTATTATAAAGCTGACAAAGATGGCACCGTGGATATAACCAACTGGATAATCGGCAGGTGCATCACCAACTACGCAGGCATTCCCTTTAACAATACCACTTTCAAGTAAGTAATTTGTACCTCCATACCCTCCTAATTCCTCATCAACAACAGCAGTTATAATTAATTTTCCTTTAATTTTTATGCCCGCTTCAATTAATGCTTTAGCAGCAAATAATTCAGCAGTAATACAAGATTTATCATCTGAAGCACCTCTACCGTAAATACGATCATTTTCAACTACTCCTCCAAAAGGATCTCGTTTCCACCCTGTAAATCTTTCTACAGTGTCGTAATGGGCATTAAAAATTAATGTTGGACCCATTTCATTTCCGATTTCTCCGATCACATTATTTCTTTTGTTTTTAGGGTTTAATCCAATTTCATTCATTTTATTTTCTAGGAATTTGGAAATCTCTTTGTACTTACTAGGAGGATTCTCGCTTGGCATCTTAATAATTTCTCTATGAAATTTAATTATATCATCTCTCATATTTTCAATTTTTTCAAGAACTATTTTTTCTATATCATCCATGATAATTTTCCTTGGTTTTTTATAATATTATTTCTATGAAAATCTTTTTAAAATTTTAAATAATCTAATGCAGTTATATAGAATATAAATTATAAAAAGTGAAAAATTATGGAACGAGCTTGGATTACCCCTTGGGTATCAATGAAAGTAGATAAAGAACAAAGATGGTGGAGTTGGGATTGGAATTTTATTGATTCAGTACGATCTCAAATGAATTTACCAAAAAAAGTGATAATTAAGGATGATACTCTGAGAGAAGGTGAAGAAACACCAGGAAGTTATTTCACAATTGATCAAAAGATTGAAATTGCTAAAGCTTTAGAAGAAATGGGAATTCCCGAAATTGAGGTTGGTTATGGTGCCGGCATTCAAGAACATGCTGAGACATTTAAAGCCCTTAAACGAGAGGGCATTAAAATGAGGCTCTCGTCTCATGGTAGATTATACGCTAAAGATATTAAGAAAGAAGTTGATGATAATGTCAAAGTAGGAGTAGACCACATCAATTTCTTACTGGTTCCAGACCCAGTCTTAGGAACCAAAAGTGCCGTACTGAATCGAATCACAGAAGGAATTGAATATGCGAAATCACAAGGAGCAACAGTAGCCTTTGGTTCTGGTCGTGTTTTGCCCAGATTTTGGGAAAAATTTTTAATATTAGCCGTAGATGCCGGGGTTGATAGAATTGTATGCTATGATGGAAATGGATGTGCCCTTCCAACCGCCTTTCGAGATTATGTGGCATTTACAAAGAGAATCGTTGGAGATGTTCCAATAGAGGTACATACTCATGATGATTTAGGGCTCTCCTGTGCAACCACCATTGCTGGAGTTGAAGGAGGTGCAGAAGTTGTAGATGTAGTATTTAACGGGCTTGGCGATAGAGCAGGAAACGCAGCAACCGAAGAAGTTATTATGGCTCTTGAGGTATTGTACAATATTAACACAGGTATAAAGCTAGATAAAATCTTAGAAGTCTCTCAACTCATTGAAAAATACAGTAATACACCATTACAACCTCACAAAGCTATTGTCGGGAAAAATTGTTTTATACACGAATCTGATTTACATGTAGAGCAGATTTTAACTGGTAATTGGATGACATGGGAATTATATCAGCCCCATGTTGTTGGTCAAACGCGAAAATTAATCTTTGGAGCAACTACTCTTCAGGATAGAGCATTGATTGCTAAATTGACAAAAATGGGTTACACTCCATCTCAAGAACATATCGATAGCCTAAGAAAAAAGGTACAAGAAAAAATTAGAAATCAAGAATTTATTACTGAACAAGAACTTGAAGTGCTCGCTCGAGAAATCATCAAATAATTTCATAGTCTATACGGAAGTTTAGTTCCATGGGGAATTGTATCGATAAATTCCTTTCTATAATCATCATTTAACATGGGACATTCTGTACCCATACAGCTATGTTTGTACATAGGATGCTTCCACATTCGATCTAAAATAGTTTTTATAGGTTCCTCTCTAACATTTCCGAAGCTGATGGGTATAAAGCAACATGGTTGAACTTCGCCATATGGTGAGATATATATATACGCTTTACTTGCCACTCCTGCACAGGCACTTGAAGACTGATTTTGAAAGTAGAAATCTCTACAAACATAGGGAAAATCTGCAATCTCTCTAACTTTTTTTTCTTCTTCAGTGGTTAATTTTACCTCAACATTGTACAACCACCTACCAGCCGGTGTAGGAAGTACATATCGTACTCCTGTTGCACCTAAGTCTTTTGCAAGATTAATAACATCTTCAAATTCTCCATTAGCAAGATTTTCTTTCGTTACATAAGTTGATACTACGGTTTTTAATCCCACACTGAGTGCATTTTTAACAGCCTCAACAGCTTTGTCAAAACATCCTTCCATAACACGATATTCATCATGTTTTTGAGGATCCGGGCTATCGATACTCACATAAAGGAGTTCCAAACCATTATCTTTCATTTGTTTTGCATAATCTTTTGTAACAACTAATCCATTGGTATCTACAAACACAAATATAGCCCTTTCTGAAGCATAGCGAATTAATTCCATTAAGTCCGATCGTAATGTTGGTTCCCCTCCAAAAAAATTTACGATTATCGGCTTAGCAAGCTGATCTAAAACATCCTTGATTTCCTCTGTGGTAAGATCTCTTTGTGGTTCATTTTCATAATGGCCTACACAACAATGTCTACATCTAAGTTGACAGTTATAGGTAATACCAAACATTAAATAAGATACCGGTCCCTGTTCTTCTCTAAAAAACTTAGTTAACTTTTTTGCATCAAGTTCTAATGGAATTCTTTTTCCAATCAAATGAGACACTCTTTATATCACATTCTTTTAATTTGATTTAATTTCTTTAATTTATCTAAAGTCTATATCTAATTTACATAAAAAGATGGATTAATTCACTAATTGATATGCATATTAATAAATGCTTTTATGAATATAATAGATTTTATTCTAAACTATTCAAGAAAAAGCAAAAATCATGTATTTATCCCAGAAAAAGACTGAGAAATAATGAAATAAATAAAAATATCTTAATGATTAGGACTTAACGTTCAAATCATGTTCTATTAACATATTCTAAAAGGTAATTTTGTTCCTGTGGGAATCGAATCGATGTATCTCTCTCTATATCCCTTGTTTAACATTGGGCATTCTTTTTCCACCCAATCTTCGCTGAACATTCCATGCCCCCACATTCTCTCTAAAATCGTTTTCAGAGGGTCTTCCCTGATATTTCCGAAAGTAAGCGGTATAAAACAGCAAGGCATAACATCTCCGTAAGGCGAGATATAAAAGTACGCGTGACCTGACATGCCTGCGCATTGACTTGAAGATTGATTTTGAAAATAGAAATCTCTAACAACATATGGAAATTTTGCAATTTTTCTTACTCTCTTTTCCTCCTCTCGGGTTAGCATTACCTCGGGATTATATAACCATCTCCCGGTAGGTGTGGGTAATAAATATCTTACCCCTGTTGCTTTAAGATCCTTAGCCAACTGAATTACTCGTTCAAAATCGCCATTAGCAAGATTCTCCTTTGTAATATAAGTGGAAAGCTGACAATTTAATCCCACTTCAAGTGCATTCTTTATACCTTGAACTGCTGTATTAAATAGTCCTTTCATACCGCGTAATCTATCGTGTTCTTCAGGATGGGGGCTGTCAATACTCACATATAAAATCTCCAAGCCGTTATCCTTCAATTGCCTTGCGTAATCTTTTGTAATTTTTATACCATTTGTATCTACGAAAACATAAACAGATCTCTCCGAAGCATATTTTATTAATTCCATCAAATCCGGTCTCAAGGTTGGTTCTCCACCAAAGAAGTTGATCGCGAAAGCTTTAGCTGATTGATCTAACACATCCTTAATCTCTTCGGTTGTGAGTTCTCTAGGCGGTTCATTTTCATAATTACCCACGCAACAGTGGGGACATTTAAGTTGACAATTATAGGTTATACCAAACATAAGGTAAAATACGTCCGCTCCTCCTCTAGCACCTCCCCTCTCTTGGGTATACCATTTAATCATTTTTTCTTGGTCAAAACTTAAGGGTACACCTTCCCATTGCCTTTTTGCTTCCTCTAATGTGTCTTTATCTAATTCTTCATCTAATGCCATTTTTTATATTCCATTCCTTTTATTTAATTTATTTTTATCCATATTTTTTATTTCAATAATTAAGGGATTTATATACTATTTGCTGTACATACTAATAAATATTATTCACAAAATCTTCAACTTCACTTATTTTCATTTTAGATAATTCAATGCGGTTATTGCATATATTTTAGTTGTGTTTATTAACTGATTTATTTCAACAAATTTTATAATTTTTCTACTTCAATTTAAAAATCTTTATAAATTTATCAGCTACTTCTAAACCCGCGAATTTAATGGTGTGTTTGAAGGATTCTAAAGGATCCTTTTTTATTTTATATTGTTTATATGGTTTTAAGTAACTGATTTTGCAAAATTTCTGAAATCCATGGAAATCATAAATATATATTCTTTTTTTTTTAAGATAACTGCATATAGTTATATCTTTTTTCAAACTTTCATAAGCATTATTAACTCCTCCTAGAAAGATATTATCTCCTTCTTTCTTAGCAATTTGATAAAACCAATAATCTTTATATTCTTTTTCTCTTTTTTCTGGGACTCTATAAACCATAGTGACCGAAATATCTTCTTCTATTTCTTTAAAAGGTACATTTCGCGTTAATTTATCAACTTCGTAAGCAGCAGTTATAGATCGAATAATGCCAAATTTTTTACCATCTTTATGAATTAATTTTATAAGATGATTGTAATCGCCAATAGCTTTGTGATATTCTTTTTTACTAGGGTAATTATTGTAAATATAGCCCAATTTTTTATCTAATGCAAATTTTCTTATGTTTTTTCTATATTTATTCGAGATTTCAGCGTCAATATAGATTTCATTAGCTTTATCGAAGATAGGACTTTTCCTTAAAAGTTTGTAAAGTCCAATGAAATTATATGAATTATCTAAATGAGCGAAATCCTTATCCAATAAACAGATGTTAACACCAATATTCTTATCTATTAATGTTTTTATCTTGCTATAGCATTTTTCTTTCATGGTATGCTTCCCTAAAGCAACAAGAAATTGAACTCCTCTTTTTTCAAAATAAGTTAAGGTTGCGGCGTCTTTCGGAAGTCTATAAGGATCTGACCAAAAGAAATATTCTAACTTGGATTTAGGTCGTATTTCTATATAATTATTAGTGCCGGAATCCATTATTATATCGTAAATATAATATATTATTACTTTAAATAATCTAGTGCTGTTAAGGCAAAAATCTTAGTTGTGGCTATTAGGTCTTCAATAGATACAAATTCATCTTCAGCATGAACATTATTTTCGTGTGTTCCAACACCCATAAGAACCGTTTCTATACCATGTTCATGGAACCAATGTCCATCATTCGCAGATTGAAACATTTTAAACTCTCGATTATCATTATAAACTGTATCAACTGCCTGTTTAACACATTTAGCGAATTTACTATTAATATCAGATACAAAAGGTTCAAATGAAAAAGTAAAATTAATTTTTATATCTAAATCAGGGTCTTCTTCTTTTGCTTTTTCTACAAACTCTAATATTCTATTTTTTATAGTTTTAAGATCGTGTTCAGGTATAGTATTGATAATAAAGTATAACAAACAGTTATCGGGGACGGCACTCATTTTCTTTCCTCCATCAATTTTTGCCAAATTAATAGTTGTTATCTTTGAAGGATGACCTGGAAAATTAGGATATTGAGTCTCTTTTTCAAGATATTCTTCTTGTAGTTCTTTCAGGAAATCTAAAATTTTTACCATTTTCTGTATTGCATTAATACCTGAGAACTCATTACGATATTTTGGGATGTCAGGAAAACTTAAGGCATGAGCCATTTTTCCTTTAATCTGGATTGACACAAATGCAAAACCCCCAGTAAAAGCAGCTGGAAATCCTCCTCGCCCGTCACCTAACAAACACGCATCACCGCTTATCTGATTTTTATCAAGCAATAATTTCACTCCATTAAATCCTCCAGATTCTTCATCAACGGCAGATACCACCATTAATTTACCTTTAATATCAATTCCAGACTCCATTAATGCTTTAGTAGCAAAAATCTCTGCGGTCACACAAGATTTATCATCACAAGCGCCTCTACCATAGATTTTCCCATCAATGATTTCTGCTCCAAAGGGATCTCTCGTCCATCCATCGTATATTGGGACTGTGTCCATATGACCGTAGAGAATCAAAGAGGGCCCATCAGAAGCTTCATATGTACCTATTACATTTTTTCTTTTAGTTTTTGTTTCAAGTCCTATTTCTTTAAATTTTTTTTCAACAAATTCAGATATTTCTTTATATTTTGCGGGGGGATTTTCTGAAGGGATTTTCACTATTTCTTGATGAAACTTTATTATCTCATCACTCAAATCATCAATCCTATCAAGGATCTTTTTTTCTAAATCATCCATTTTTTACATTCATTAAAATTTTGATTAATAAGTTAATTATTTCTTAAAAGAATATTCATAATAACCAGAAATAGTAAGTTAATACTGCCTATACCTATTAAGTTGCTAATTAAAACAGCTTTTGATATAAATGTAAAATTAGATTTAAATAATTAAATAATTAAAAGATTAACTATAATACAACTTAAAAAAAGTCATGAAATATTCTGGACATGTCTGATTATAGTGATTTCAAGATACTAACCGGCAAAGAGACATTCACATATGTAATGGCAATGATCCCTCAGACGATATTAAGCGGAATTTTTGTACTTTTATATGTAAATTTCTTTTGGGATAATTTAAAGCTCCAACAAACTTATTTTGTAATTGGATCCATTATTTATATGTTTGTTAACTCGTTAAACGACTTTTTCCTAGGGCGTATGAGTGATAAAACAAATGTGGAAAGGTGGGGCAGCCGGCGTTTAATTTATATCAAATGGGGGGGCCCTTTATGGGCGTTAGTATTTTTCCTTACTTGGTTTCCATGGAGTTATGACAATCAAATCATTATATTTATCCAATTTGTAGTAAGTATCTGTGCATTCGATATGTTTTTAACACTTGTAATTTTAGTATGGATGGCATTACTGCCAGAATTAACCGAAAATCTTGCCGAAAGAAATAAGATCCAGCTTTTAAACCAGATTTTTGCGACAATTGGAGCATTACCTGTGATTTTTGCCTTGTTCATTTTTGAGAGTAATTTGCAGATGTTTCAGATCTTTGCGGGAGTAATGGCCTTAATATCAGCGGTAATGTATTACATCGTAGGGAGTAGATTACACGAGAGACCTGAACTTTATAAACAAGAGGAAATTCCCGGTTTAATCACTTCCATTAAAGAAGTTTTAAAATCAAGATCTTTCATTTCCTATGTTTCATTTAATTTTTTTAGCTATGTAAATTTGCTTTTGGGCTTTACATTCGTATTCGCTTTTATTTATATTTTTGGATTTGACATTTTAACGGCGTCTCTGCTTTTTATTCTGAATGGAATTATATTTGGATGGGTGAGTTCTATTATTTACATAACTTTGGCAAAAAGAATAGATATGAAAACTCTTATCATCAGGGGAAGATTATTAAGTATCGCAATATCAATTATCGGTTTTTTAATAGTAATTCAACCGGGGGCAGATCTTCTTATCTGGCTATTTATTGCTTTAGGTACATTGGCAGGCGGGTATAATCTATTTAATTATCCTTATTTGATGCTTGTTACTGATGAAGATGAAGTTAAGCATGGTTTCCGTCGTGAGGGTATGTTTTTAGGAATGAATGCGTTCTTCATAAAATTTGGAGATAGCGTTGCTGCAATAGTTGGAACAAGTGTCTTACTTTATTTCGGCTTCATTAGGGATGCGCCAACACAACCATCTGAGGCTATTTTTGGAATTAAATTTCTTTTTTTTATCGTACCAACGATGATGAATATATGTGGACTAGTTTGTATATATAAATTTCCTTTACATGGAGAGTATCTGAAAGAGATGCGAACAAAACTTATGAATTTACATCGAGAAAAGACCGAGGCCTATAAATTCTGAATAGTTAACATATAATTATTTTGAATAAAGAAAAGTTTCCGTAAAACAAGTTTTTTCAAAATTTTAAATAACAACTAACAGATATTTCTATATTTTCTATAGGCTAACCTCTTGCTATTCGATCCTAACACCTTGGTTTTTGAGAGCTTTCTGTACTTCCGAGATATCCACCTGTCTGCATGTAACGTTGTCTCTGAGAGATACTGCAGCAGCCACTCCCGCACCTTGGCCTGTTATAGCACAACACACCATCTGACGAGTGGCAGCATGAGAAATCTTATCCCCAGCAACACAGCGACCCACCACAAGAAGATTTTCCACCTTCTGTGGAAGTATAATCCCATATGGTACATGGAAATATCGTCCAGTGGTTGGTAAGATTACAATACCAAATCCATCTATAAATTCCGGACAAATTCCAATTGTATCTTCAAAACGGGCCTGGTTTTTCACATCATACTCGGTTAAGCTGTATTCGCCAATTATCTTTCTCGATTCTCTGGTACCCAATGAAAAGCCAATATTTTTAAGCCTTGCTTTTTTAAAACCTGGAGTGCGCTTTTTCAAGTTTTTAATTGCCCTAATAATTCGCTTTCTGCCTTCAATTTCTGCCTTGGTAAGATCCCATACGTCTGTACAGTCTATTCCATCCATATGTATGCCATTAAACGAGTTAATGATACCAGCTTCAGCATAATGACTCCAAAAACTATTAATATTGACATTTTTAGGTATTTCAATGCCTCTCTTGATATCATCAACAGGTTCCAACAAACAAGCAATTTCATCCATGAAAAATAATTCTCTGGATTGTCGAAGATATGCAAGAAAACCTGGTTTCTCTTGTACTTCTTTCAGATAATATGAAAAAAATTGTTTAAGATCAACACCACTGCAGCTGAAGTTTAGAGTTACTCTCTGTAATTTGTTTTTCGAGTCTTTTCGATATGGAGCACCAGCAAAATATGCAACATCAGCATCTCCTGTAGCATCAATTATTCGTCTAGCCATGATTGCCTGCCTTCCGGATTTGCTCTCTGTAATGACGCCAATAATTCTATCATCATCCTTGAGCACATTTACAACGGTACAATGTAGTAAAGGTACGATATTTGCCTCTTGAACTAAAGTATCAGCTACATACTTAAATATTTCTGTATCCAGCATCTCATAGGTTGGTTCGCCATCTACCAATA
>SMTZ1_10007881_pt1 | contig 11318 bp, 10 predicted proteins | sample DeeMarSWOR136_30_FD_25667 | JGI IMG/M metagenome (IMG submission 25667)
CAGCATGGCAATAAGAAGGCAAAATCTTACCCAGGCTGTAATGGCCGCAATTGGTGTCTATATGAAATGGGCCAAGACAGGCAAACTGCCTGATGAGCTGCCCGCAGGTCTGCCGAAGGATTTATTCAGCGGCGAGGATTTTCAATACGAGAAAACCGCTGATGGTTTTATTCTTCGCTGCCGGGGCAAAGATTTAGATAAAGATGAAACCTACGAATACGAATTTAAGGTAAAAAGGTGATTTGTGTATATTATCGGTAAGGAAAGGCCGGGCCAAATCAGCTCGCCCTTTTTTCTGCGCCGCCGGTTCGCATACCGCACTGCACAGCTTGCAAATCCAAATCCGTAAAAAATCCCTTTGATTTGTGGACCAATTACTGTATTATTGCGGGTTTAATGGCAACCTTAAATTAAGCTTTTGGAGATTAGAAAGTGGCCAATATTCTAACAGCAGACATTCGTAATATCGTTCTTTTAGGACACGGCGGAAGCGGGAAAACCTCGCTGGCAGAGGCAATACTGCACAAAACAGGAGCTACAAACCGCCTCGGAAGCGTCGATGACAAAACCAGCATCTGCGATTACTACGACGAAGAAAAACAGCATCAGCACTCCATACAATCGGCCGTAGTCCACGCCGAGCACGAGGGAAAATTGCTCAATATCATCGCCTGCCATCAAGTCAATACCAGCCGCCGAAACGGCGGTAATCGTAATCAGCGCAGCCGCAGGAATAGAAACAAATACGCGAAAAATGTTCGAGCTGGCAACGGCGGCCGATATGCCCAGACTTCTCGTCGTGAATAAAATCGACGCTGAAAATGTCCATCTGCCTGGGCTGATAAAAGGCATTCAGGAAACTTTCGGCTCTCAATGCCGCTGCGCCAATCTACCCGCCGCCGACAACGCATCGGTCATCGACTGTATCGAGAACGAAACCGGCGATTCCCCCCTGGCCGATGTCGGCTCAGCACATACTGAACTGATCGAAAGTGTTATCGAGGCAGATGATGCGCTTATGGAAAGCTATCTGGCCGGTGAGCAAATCAGCGCCGAAAAAATAGCATCGGTATTCGTAAAGGCCCTGAAAACCGGAACGCTTATCCCGATAGTTTTTACCAACGCCCGCGAAGAAATCGGAATAGACCAGCTTGTTAATATCATCGTCAAATACACGCCATCCCCCGCTCAGAGAGGCCCCGTTGAAATCAAAGACGGTGACCAGACAACCCAACTCGCCGCCGAGGCCGATGGACCACTGGCCGGCCTGGTGTTCCGCGTCGGCTTTGACCCGCGGTCAAATATGAAATACTCGGCCATCCGAATCTTCAGCGGAACACTTAAATCAGACACCAGCCTGCTGCGAGCAGATGTTCGAAAAGGCATTCGGCCGGGACATATCCTAAGAGCTCAGGGCGGTGAAACAGAAGAAATCGATGCAGGTACAGCCGGCGATATTATAACACTGGCTAAAGTCGATGAACTCAAAATCGGCGACCTCGTTCACGACGGCAAGGTAAGCGGAAAATTCAGCACCCCGCCGGTACCGGAGCCGATGTTCTCACTGGCACTTGAGCCGGCCACGAGAGGCGACGAGCAAAAAATCGGTAACGCACTCGAAAAGCTGGGGGAAGAGGACCCCTGCTTTAAGGCCAAACACGATACGCAGACAAAAGAGCTGGTCATCAGCGGTCTCGGCGACCTGCATCTGCGGATAATGCTGGAGAAGATGGAAAAGCGTTTTAAGCTGGTAGTAAATACAAAGGAGCCGAAGATTCCCTATCGTGAGACTATTAGCGCAAAGGCCGAGGGACATTACCGGCACAAAAAGCAGACAGGCGGTGCAGGCCAGTTCGGCGAGGTCTATCTTCGCGTCGAGCCGGCCGAACGCAATTCCGACCCGCCTCTGCAGTTTAGCTGGGATATTTTCGGCGCTTCAATACCTGGTCAGTACGAGCCGGCCGTGCTCAAGGGAATTAACGATGTAATGCAGAACGGTGTCGTCGCGGGCTTTACAATGCAGGACATAGCTGTTTCCATTTATGATGGCAAACACCATCCCGTCGATTCCAAGGAAGTGGCGTTTCGGGCGGCGGGCAAGGGTGCATTCATCGACGCCGTGGAAAAGGCAAAGCCGGTCCTGCTTGAGCCGATAGTAAATATGGAAATAACTGTGCCCGCCGAGAATATGGGCGATATCGCCGGCGATTTGGCCTCGAAACGGGGAAGGGTGCAGGGACAGGATATGCTGGCCGGAAATATGATTACTATCAAAGCGCAGGTGCCCCTGGCAGAGGTTACGCAGTATAACAGTCAATTGAAAAGTGTTACCGGCGGACGTGGCAGCTATTCGATGGCACTTAGTCACTATGAGCCGGTCCCGCCAAATGTTCAGCAACAGGTCGTCGCACAATACACTAAGAAAAAACAAGCCGACTAACTCCACGTTCCACGCGGGCTTTTCACCGCCAAAGCCGAGCGGAGAAAGAAAAAATAACAAGCTTCGTATGAAACTTGTTATCCTGAGCAGCGCCGAAGGGTCGAATCGTTTGCTTAACAGGATTAAAAAATAGGCGGCTGTGGGACTGTCCCTGGTTCTAACAGAAAACAAAACATGATAAGATATATATAATATAAGCCGAGAGGCAGATATCTTATAAAAGGGTACACAGTCAAATCTTTGAAAGGTTATTGCCAATGTCAGAAGTAAAAACCTCAAACACCTCGCCAGTCCTCCTCAAAACGTCTGTTGTTCCACTACAAATCCTATATCCATTTATTCTCGTGACCAGTCTCTTTGCATTATGGGGTTTTGCCAACGACATTACTAATCCTATGGTAGCAGCGTTTAAGACAATACTGCAGACCAGCTATTTTGAGAGTTCACTTGTTCAGTTCGCCTTTTATGGCGGTTATTGCGTAATGGCCATTCCCGCAGCCCTCTTTATTAAACGCTTTACCTATAAAAGCGGAATTCTTGTCGGTCTGGTACTGTATGCTGCCGGTGCGTTGCTATTCATTCCTTCAGGGATGATGATGGCCTTCTGGGCATTCCTGTTGTCCTACTTCATTTTGACATGTGGCCTGTCTTTTCTGGAAACCAGCTCTAATCCCTATGTCCTGGCCATGGGGCCGGAAGAAAGTGCGACGCGCCGGCTGAATTTTGCCCAGGCTTTCAATCCAATTGGCTCTCTGTTGGGTATGTTTACCGCACAACAAGTTATTCTTGCAAGACTTAATCAGGCAACAGCAGAACAACGAGAGGCTATGACTCCTGAAGCATTGCATGAGGTCACGGCCCATGACCTGGGGATTCTTCGTGGTCCCTATGCAGTAATTGGCGTTATTGTACTTGCTGTCTTTGTAATTTTCCTGTTGTCAAAATTACCAAAAGGTAAGGAAGAAGAGGGAACGCACTTGAACCTGAAACCTGCGTTGAGACGTCTGTTCTCAAATAAAAAATATATAGAAGGTGTTGTAGCACAGGCCTTCTACGTTGGAGCGCAAATAATGTGCTGGACCTTCATCATCCAGTACGCAATGAACGAGCTGGGTATGTCTGCAAAGACGGCCCAGGGTTATAATATTGTTGCAATGACCATTTTCTGCGGCAGCCGGTTCATCTGCACCTACCTGCTGAAATTCTTCAGCCCGGGCGGCTTGCTGATGAATCTGGCGATTGGTGGTCTGCTGTTGATTTGTGGAACTATCTTCATCAAGGCAATGCCGGGTTTGTATTGCCTTATCGCTGTCTCGGCCTGCATGTCTTTGATGTTTCCGACTATCTATGGTATTGCTCTTAAAGGCCTTGGCGACGATGCTAAACTGGGTGCCGCCGGACTGATTATGGCGATTGGTGGCGGCTCTGTAATGCCGCCGTTGCAGGCCTATATTATGGACATGAATGCTTTTGACCTGCGCTTTATGATGTTATCGAGCACACGCGCTTCCTTCGTACTTCCGCTGATATGCTTTCTAATTATAGCGATATTTGGATTCCGGACCTCGAAGATTCACCGTCACAGTTATTAGAGGTCCTGACAAAATGATGATGTCGCAGATTCGTCATCTCCAGCTTCTCACTCCTGCACAACATCGTACGATGCGAATCGCGCCCTTCAGCAGCAACGACAAAACCTATGCCCTCTTTTAACCGGCCTTTTGATTTTTGCTTTGTAATTTTGCATTTTGATTTTTGCTATTTGATTTTTTCTTCGTGCCTCTTTGATTCATTTTTTTCATTATTTACACAATAAAACTATCCTTAAATTATCATTTGATCCGGGTCTTCAGTCTCTTCCTGTATCACCATTAGTTCGGAGTTAGCTTTGACTGCAAAAAATAAATACGCCAATGTAACCACCAGAGATATTAGTGTTGCATAAGGCAGATGAATATCAGCCAGGCCGAAAATGGTTTTGGCCAACAAGCACGGAGTCATAGCTACTACTGCAAGACGAAGTAAAGTGGCATATGAGAGCGTCACTTCACACCATAAAGCAAACAATAACCCTACTGCAGCATATATAAGTGCCTGGACAATTCTAAACAGGTAAGTGCCTAAAAGGGCAACAAGACCTATTATTATAACGAAAAACTTACTGGCAGTATGCAGCCAACCCATTACACGTTCACTATTCAAAACAAAATGTTCTATTTTTGACAGGTCAAACATTTGAGTCTCAACTTCGCTCTTTTGCCACATTATCTTGGTTTTCGTCAGCAGGCAAAGAGCATTCGAATCCTCCAGCGATTCGATTGTCTCGGTCGTATCGATGATTGCCAGAACATCACCGTTCTCAGGGTCTTTGATGTAGTATGGCTGAGGCTCGGATATTGATACTTCACCATTAGTAATTGTGATCTCCGGCAGTTGTTCGATAACAGTAGGCGCTTCGTTATTGACAAAATCCGTAAAGCCGACGTGTATCTCAATCATTGTGGGTATCCAGCAAATGGCCAGAAGTAAAAACAAATATAAAAAATTTGCCCCTTTCCAGTACAAGCCGACATCTCTATACAACTCTTTTGAGAAAAACGAAAGAACTGGTATATGAATAATCGAGTACTTTTTCATTATCTTTCTATGAGCCTCCATTTTTCTTATTACTTTCTTTATCAAAACAAAATAATAAACCTAACAATTAACGTGACAGACAGATACTGAGAATCCACAGATAATATTATCATTTCCTTCTATATTCATTTTATTGGCCAGCCAACGTGGGCGCCGTTTGTTGTTATTTGCATAATCATTACACAGCAGCAAAGCCATATTTACTAATCCTGCATTGTCTTAACCGATGCAATGCGGTTGGCATAAACTGCCTTTTTACGGATACCCAATACTACATTTGTTACGGGAAGTCTGTCCAGTTCCGGAAAGTAAAATGTTATGATTCCGACATTCCACCACCTCAGAATCACATCATCTGTGTCAATTTTGTGTCGAAGGTCGTCCCTGTCAACCGAATCATTGGATTCTGATAATCCATGTTGCAGCTCCAGCCTGTTTGGTATAAAAACCCAGTAGAAAAACAGGCTTTTAATCCATATTATCCTCAGAAACACCGACCAGACATACGCAAGAAGAATATATCCCAACGGCTCTATTTTTACCCCCAGGTGCCTGAAGCCTTTGAAGAAACCCAGAAATGTATTTGGCCCATGCAGCAAAAGTATCAGTAAAATGACTAAAAAGCCCCCCAATAACAGTCCTAATGTCACCGGCTTAAGCTTAAATATTATAACTGCTGCATTCAGAGCCCCAACCACTATAACAATACCACCAAGAATATTTTGGGTTGCTAAAACTGCCGCTGAGCTGTCAAATAACAAATTTAACAGTATCCCCACGATGCCGGCAGCAATCATCAGTATCATAGTTGGCAAAAATAAAATCGGCCAGCCCCAGTCGTAGCCGGACAGCCAGACTTTGATATTCGGGTTTTGCCTTACCTCATTATCCCTTTCAAATCTCGTTCTTACACTTTTGGTCATTTTGAATATACACAATAGCACCAAAATAGCCACTGTAATTGCCAACACACAGTAAAACGAGAACATCCTGTTGGATACAAATGAAAAGCTGCCTTCTGATACGTCCTTTGCGATACTCCGTATCATAAAGTAATACACATATATAACCACTGCGAAAAAGTCCGTAAACAACAGCGTTATTTTGAGCTTGTATTTATTCGGCGGAAGAACATGTTTTAATGTCTCCTGCTGCTCGCTTGAACTTTGGGGTTCTGTTATTTGATTACTTTCATCCATTATAAATCTCCTGAATATTTCAAGGCGCTGTCAGCCGCATTTAATTGGTAAATAATTAAATTCCTGCATTTCTTTTTCCTTTCAACTGTTTTATTGGCCAGCCAACGTGGGCGTCGATTGTTTTATCGATTCGCCCCATGATTTTGATGGTTTCGTTAATCGCAACAACAATTTTGCGGTAATGCTCTATGTCATCCGCAGATAAATACTACCACCGAAACCGGGCTTTATCAAGCAGATTTTGGTGCAGATAGGTGGTTCACGTAATCCAAAATTAAGGCATATCCTTTTGGCAGCGTTAATAAACGCAAAGCCTGGCAATTAAAAGATAAGGCCGGCCTCGTAATAAGACCGGCCTTTCTTCTCAAGCATTTATTTTTCAGGATTCAGTCAGGCATTCTGATTAATTCATAGTCCTTCATATTGTACATCCAATGATCCGGGGCATTCCATTCCGTCGGCCGACCGGCGGCCTGATACTCTTCAACCCAGTTTCGATTCCACTTAAGCTCCCACAACTCCTTAAGGCCTACACTCCTTGTACCCCAATCTAAAAAGAGCATATTTATCTTTTCGTCGTGTCGGTTAATGCAACAATTGTGCAACCCATCTATATGGCCGCTTTCCGAGAAGTCACCGTCAAATTCCGGAGGTGTATTAGCGGCCTTCGGAAAGACATCGTGCCACAAAGAATCGAAAAGTAGGGGTATATCACTTCCACCTTTAACAAGGGGGGTCCTCCAGAAGTCTTCCATCCGGGGGAATCCTACGTTAGCCGTTGGATTGCACACATAGATGTTTATGCCATAACTTCCTGCACCTCCCCGCAGTGATGAAGGATAAAAGCCTGGGCCTTGAAACTTGCCCCAAGCGGAAAACGTGCCGTGCTCTCCCGTCGGCACACCATACATCTCACGCACTTTGCTGGGCCCGGCCGTTGGACAGAAAAGTATGTCATTATTGTCTCCGAAATACGGCCGCAACAGGTCGTGCCAGCGGTCACCAGGCTCGATGTCCACAGTCCAGCCCTCCTGGAAATGTTGGTCGTTATCTCCGGTATACATCTGAAAGATGGCACCCCACTGTCTCAGGTTCGACCGACAGGCCACCGCCTTTGCCTTGGCCCTGACCTTTGCCAGCGCCGGCATCAGTGTCGCCATCAATAACGCAATAATGGCAATTACTACCAAAAGCTCTATTAACGTAAACCCTTTTTCTTTCTTCATAATAACAGTCATTCCTTTCTGAACAATAGTCTCTTTCTCTAACCCTGCTTTTACTACCTACTTATAAGACGCGCAAAACCGTCCTGCGGTTCCGTTAATTTTGCAATTTTTTTCGTTATTCGAGATTTTCCATATTATATTTTATTGGCCAGCCAACGTGGATGTCGATTTCTCCATTCTGCATATCCTCAAAGCTAATATCGGCGTATATATGAATGTTCAATCGACAAGCTTGATTTTCCTCGCCTTGACGGGTTCAGCTAATAGTTCACTTTCTTTTGCGATAAATCTTTTAAAATACGGACTGTCCATATGCTCATCTAAAGCCTTCTGATCTTTCCAGCTTTCATGAAACAGGAAAAGAGATTCATTGTCGAGAGCTTGATATAGATCGTAATGGATGTTGCCAGGCTCTTTTCGGCTTTTGCCAATTAGCAACTGTAGTTCCTGCTTAACAGCCTGTTCAAAACCTTTTTTAGCCTTAATCTGGCCTATTAAAGTAAATTTTTCATCGGTCATCTGAGTTTTCCTTTTCAAATTTCCACATTTTCTCACAGATTTATCAAATCCTCTATGACACTACTTTCTTCCCCCTTATTCCTTTGCCATCTCTCATAGGTTCTTATTATTTCTTTATAAAATTCTTTGTCTTTAATAAAAGCTTCTTTGTCCCACTTGTGCATTTTGATAAAGATACCATCTTCAAGCAATTTCTTCTTTAGTTCATCCTGGTCGTCATCTTCATAATCTTCGGTTTGTGATATGTAGACGGATATCATAGTATTGTAGTAGTTGTTTGCTGCATTTAGCCAAATGACTCTAACAATTGTTAAAACCACTAATCCAACGATTATCAACACCACAATACCACCTGCTGCCGTTCCTGGTTTTTCACATTTATTTTTCATGATGGTTTCCCTTATTTTATTGGCCAGCAAACATTTGTGTCGATTAGTTCATAATTTCCCCTATTAAATTCCACACAGCCAATCGCTGTCGGACTATCCCGATTTAATTATTGTTTTTGGTTGGCTTTTGCTTAAATAATTTTCCGATCATTGGTGCAGCTGTTACAAGACACACCAAGAGCAACAAGACCTTTACTGCATCCATTAAGATAACCAAGTTTTCAGACAAGTGAACAAAATCTTCCAAAATCCACATAGCGCTAACTACAAATAACGCAGTTATGCCTATCCAAAAGAAAGTCTTTTGCCTTCTGCTCAAATTGCCCAAATTGTCCATAACTAAAATTCTCCATTTGAGGGTCAATCTCCGCACCATTTTAACAATTGCCTGTCTCGATTCAATTGATTGTATCAATCCCCCAAATATGAATTGTTAGAGTAGTCCAAGTATATATGCATATACTTATATAGCATAACCATTTAACCAATTAACCACTCACCAATTAACAAATTATGCCAATCAAACCCGATTTGCCGGCTAATCAATTACTTAATTTTTTCCGGGGCCTTCTGGTTTTTGGGAATCAGCGAGACCAACTCTCGGCCGGCTTTTCGCTTCTGGAAATCGGCCCTGGCCTTTTCAATCCATTCGGGCTCTGTGAAAAGCTGCACCGCAGAATAAGCCAGTGCACGGGCGGCTGTCAGCATTCCCTTTTGGCCAATGGACATACCTGAGCATGCGGTAATCTGCCAGCTGTGCCCCGGCGCACCGAAGGTGTAGCAGGCCGTACGCAGACCCGACGTCGGAACCGTCCAGCTTATATTGGCAACGTCAGTCGAGCCTTTGCTGGGCTCCGGCTTTTCGGCAAGCGGCTCAATGGTTTCAGAAAGAAAACATTGAAACTGGCCCTTAAGCGGCTTTTGAGTCTTGGTGGCAAATTCCTTTTCGGCTTCGGTGAATTTCGGCGGACCAATCAGTTCCAGATTCTCCTGCAGCAGTTGCGACAGCGGCAGATTCGGCAGCAGTTCGGGACAATCCGAATCTATGTACCAGTCAACGGTTGTTTCGGTCATCATCGCCGCTGCTTTGGCCATACTAAACATTCGCTTAAGGATATATTCAGCATCAGAATGTTTGTCGGCTCGCACAAAATACCATACCTGGGCTACGGGGGGTACCACATTTGGGGCTTCGCCTCCGTCGGTTATGACGTAGTGAATTCTGGAATCCTCGCCCAGATGCTCACGCATAAAGTTGGCGCCGATGTTCATCAATTCCACGGCGTCCAAGGCGCTTCTGCCGTCCTCCGGCGAGGCGGCGGCGTGGGCAGATAAGCCGTGAAAATTGAACTTGACCGAAGCCATCGCCTTCGACGAGCCTATCCAGACGCCGGTCTTGTCACCGGGATGCCAATGCAGAACAGCATCACAGTCATCAAACAAGCCAGCCTTGGTCATATATACCTTGCCGATAAGGGTTTCCTCTGCGGGACAGCCGTACAGTCGAACGGTCCCTGCCAGGCCGTGCTTTTCCATCGCGTATCGGGCCCCAATAGCAGCGGCGGTACTGGCAGTGCCAAAAAGGCAATGGCCGCACGCATGGCCGTTGACTGCATCAGGCCGAGCCACTTTGCGGGGGACAGCTTGTTGTGATACACCCGGCAAAGCATCGTATTCGGCTAAAATAGCGATTACGGGTTTGCCGGAACCATAGCTGGCAACGAAGGCTGTCGGCATATCGGCAACGCCGGCCTTGACCTCGAAGCCATTAGCGGACAACAGGTCCTGAAGTGTTTTGCTCGATTTGTGTTCCTGCAGGCCCAGCTCCGCCAGACTCCAGATGCGTTTACTGACTTCCTTGAGAGTAGATTCGTTTGCCTTAATCCATTCATCGGCGACAGCTTTCTCCGCGGACACCTGCGCGTAACCGCTGTTTACGACCAGCAGCAGAACTAATAAACCAAATTGAAATGTTCGTAACATCGTGCTCATAAAATTTACCTCCTACAGATTAAGTGTTCTTTTACATCTTGGACATTTAACCATTTTCGCTTTGTAGTTCGGTGGTACTTTTAATTTTAAGCCGCAGATGCAGGTTAAAAATATAAAACCGTTGACCCTTCTCATAATATCACCGACCTGATGCAGTTGTTTTTCGAGGCGCTGTTTCTTTTTGGCCTCTGCGCTGGCTTGTCTCAAAGCTACGTCCTCCTTGGTCAAAGCGGTGGCGGGAACAACTGTCCTGTTGTGCGTTATGTTACTGTAGGAACTTGAATAATCTTTGAAGGAAGCTCCGCCGGTCATATCGCGCAGAATCTTTATCCTTTCGGAAATCGGCGGATGTGTGCTGGACAAATCCGACAGTTTCATACCCTTTTTCTTCTTGAATGGATTGACGATATACATAGGTGCAGTAACTTTATTGGCCGAGGCTATTTGCGGCGACCTATCGCCGGCGATCTTCTCCAGTGCCGAGGCCAGTCCCTCTGGATAGCGTGTTAACCTTGCGGCACCGGCGTCGGCGAGGTATTCGCGCTTTCGGGACAAGGCGAAATACAATAACTGTGCCATAATTGGTGCCAAGATGGCGGCTACTATCGCAACTACAAGCATAATGATCTGAGCCTGGCCGCCCCCGCCGGAACCGGAAGAGTATCTTCGCCGGCTGCCGGACATCGAACTATAAAACATACCCCTTAGAAACACCTGTGACAGCAGCACAATTGAGCCGAGCATTATGCCGGCCAAGGTTACGAAAAGTATGTCACGGTGGAGGATGTGACTGAGCTCGTGGGCTATCACACCCTGCAGTTCGTCGCGGTTCAGTCTGCCCAACAGACCTGCGGTAACAGCTACGGATGCGGTTTGTGGATTTCGGCCTGTTGCGAAGGCATTGGGCGCCGGGTCG
>SMTZ1_10021618_pt1 | contig 11318 bp, 6 predicted proteins | sample DeeMarSWOR136_30_FD_25667 | JGI IMG/M metagenome (IMG submission 25667)
TCCTGCGGAGACTTGCTTCAATATGCTCTTCCAGATAGAAATCCTTCTCCACAAAATCGTCCGCACCCAGTTTCATGGCCTCGACTGCCACCGGGACAGAGCCTTTGCCAGTCAGAATGATAACGGGCAGATCTGATCGGATTTTCTTGATCCTGGCGAGAGCTTCGAGACCGTTCATCTTCGGTCCGAAATCGTAGTCCAGGATCACGAGATCGAAGTTCTCGGCCCCGCCGTTGATCATCTCCACCGCATCCTCCGCGTAGGATGCCATCTCGGGCTCTGAGCCGCGACGCTGTAATATATCTGCCAGGAGATCCCTTATCTCTTCCTGATCATCTACAACTAGAATTCTCTCAGCCATTTTCCATACCTTATTGCCATTGATTGTGGTGAACTCTTGAATCACTGTAACGATCTGACCTGGGCTTCTGTTCTGCGGGATAACCAATGGAAATCAGAGAAAAAGGTATAACATGCTCTGGAATGCCCAGCAGCCTTCGGGTCCCAGTAACCCGGTCTTCTACAGGGTACACGCCCAGCCAAACCGCTCCTAATCCCTTTGCTTGGGCAGCAATAAGAATATTCTCTGTGGCTGCGGAGCAATCTTGCACCCAATACCCTTCGTACTTTTGCAACTGTTCATCGCCACACACCAGGATCGCCACCGGTGCATCCCTCAGCATCTGAGAATACGGATGAAACTTGGGAATCTCGTTAAGTATCTGACGCTCACTGATCACTATGAAATGCCAGGGCTGTTCATTGCCCGCAGAAGGAGCACTCATAGCAGCCTCCAGCAGTTCCTTTATCAATTCATCGGATACTGATTGCGTAGTATATTTGCGAATACTTCTCCGGGAAAGAATAGCGTCCATAGCGTCCATGTTTTTCCCTCCAATATAGCATCAGTTCTCACACTCAATCGCCAAAAAAGAGAAATCAGATGCCCACTATCTGGTCAACCTCGGTGAAGATCAGCTCGCTTGGGTCTTCATAGACAACCGGCCTCATGCGGAGACTCGTCTGGATGGGTTCCGATTCCAGATCGACGGGCAGATGAATCTTGACTACTGTACCTTCGGCTTCGCGGCTGGAGATATGGATACTGCCCTTATGCTCTTTTATTATCCTATCCACGATGCTCAGTCCGAAGCCGCTGCCAGATTCCTTGGTGGTGTATCCCGGCTTGAAGATGTTATCCAGATCGTCGGCAGAAATGCCTATACCGGTGTCCTGCAAGATAATTTCCACTCCTGCCCCGCCTTCTGTCCCCCCAACTTGTGTCCCCTCTTCTATCCCCCCCGCTTGCGGGGGGGATACAGGGGGGGAATATCTAGTGCTTATTTTCAGGGAGCCGCCATCGCTCATGGCTTCCAGAGCGTTGATGATTACATTGTTGAACGCTTCTTTGAGCTTCCGGGGATCGCCTTTAACGCTCGGCAGGTTTTCAGCCAGGTCCATGCGACATTCCACTCCGGATGAACCCTCAACCCGTAACGCGTAACGCGTAACGCGTAACGGGCTGAGGACAGCCTCAATGGTGGCATTAACATCAACCATGTCCAGGATTAAGTCCTCCTGCTGCAGCGTGCCCAGCAGGTTCACCATCTCGTTATAGCATTTTTCCTGATCTGCCAAGACAACATTTAGCGCTTGCTGTCGGTCCTTATCATCATCCATCTCTCTGGATATGCGCCTGAGCTTTGAGCCTGCGACGCCCATAAGATTCTTGATCCTGTGTGCCCTGGAGTATATGCTCTCGCAAGCCTCAGCGCGCCCGACGTCCATCAGAGCCAAAGAAAGATTGAACAGAATCTTGGCGCATATCTCCGGCACTTCGTCAGTCCACTGCTGAAAATCTCTCGCTATCTCCTCATTCCGCTGATAGAAATATATCTTAGCCAGATTGCGATAAGGACTCTCATAGTCAGGATCAAGCCGGATAGCTTCTCGGAACTCTTTGACAGCTTCATCTACTGATCCTTTCTGGGAATACAGCACACCCAGATTATTATGCGCTTCTGCTGACCACGCGGCCAACCGCAGACCGTTCCTGTAGGCTTCGATGGCTAGATCCGCTTCATCAGGATCATCATCGTATACACTGCCCAGTATGAAGAACGCGTCGTGAATGCGGTCAAAATCGCCCAGTTCCTCATACATCTCGATCAGGGAACGCAGGTGTGCAATGGCTTCCTGACGGTGAGACGGATCTCTGTATCGCTTGCGCGCATGAAGAAGCGACAACTGAAACCTGGCTTTCAGATGTCCCGGGTCGAGGTCCACGGCTTTCTGGAAGTTCCCCATTGCCTGCTCAGAATCACCTCCGCTTCCGACGCATATCAGACCCATGCAGTAGAACGCATCTGGATCACTGGGTTTGACGGCGAGGTATCTAAGGAAAGTCTCCCGAGCGCCCTCCCATCTTCCCAACCGGATGTACGTCACGCCCAGGTTATACAGAGCATCATTGAATTCCGGATCCAGCTTCGCCGCTTCTTCAAGATCAGAACACGCTTTGTCCAGATCGCCGTCGTGGAAGTATGCAAAGCCGCGGCGGTAGTATGCCCTGGCGTAATCAGGGGCCAGCGAGATAGCCTTACTGAAGCTGGCAATGGACTCCGACAGCTTTTTATCATCCTTCAGTAACAATCCCAGTGTATAATGAAATAGCGGCAGATCAGGCCACAGTTTGATGGCAGCCTCCAGCTCCTCTCGCGCTTCGGCAAAGAGACCCATTTTGTAGTATACAGCCCCCAGATTGTGGTGCGCGGTGGCATAATCAGGATCAAAACCAATAGCCCGCTTATAGGCATTAACAGCATATTCATAGATCATGGACTTGGCATAGAGGTCGCCCAACCTGCAATGGTCTCTGGCGTCTGGATTACTTGACCTTCCAAGTCCGAGGCTGACTTCATCGGCCTCGCGGGGTTCTGTATCTCTGAGATCAGCTTTTGGTGTTTCGTCTGACATTTTGCTCTGGCTCATGTAGGGGCGACGTATGCGTCTTCCCTGCAACGTTTCTCCTTCGCATATAGAATTTAGGTGCTTCTTCTATCTTGTTTCGATAGTATGTCACCGTTCGACGACTGACTTTCTCGTCATAGTCCTTCTCCAGAATATCAGCGATCTCGGCATCACTGAACGGCTTGCTTCTGACGCCGGAATCCAGCTCTGTCCTCTCCCTGATCTGTATTATCCTTTCTATGACTTCCTTTTTGCTCTGGCAGAAGAATTTCAACGTCAATACTCCTTCCGGAGTCTCCAGATATTTGTTTTTGAGTATCCGGCTGATAGTGGACTCATGCTCTCCCACTTCCTTGGCGATCCGGGCCTGATTCAAGGGCTTCAGGTGGAGCACGTTTCCACTTACGAGATATGGATACTGGTGTTCGTAGATAAAGCTGATCAAACGGAAGGTCAGGGTTCGCCGCTGATTGACCATTTTCAGTTTCTCCATCAGCGCCGCTTCGTCCTTGCTCATATGCTCATCTGGCTCTTTCACATTGTACCGGGAACTGTATTGTTCATTTGCATCTATCTGTATTTCTGCCCTCGGCGGATCTTTCAGTCGCCTGACAACGGCTATTGGCTGGACTTCGGAGTTGCTCCTGCGATCACGGCGTTCCACCACGTTCACCTGCATCGCGCTCAGGATTTGCACTTTTTCCAGAGCCTCAAGTATGTCCTCCACTACATTCACGTCGATCTCCAATTCACGGGCGATGTCAAACGGCTCCGGGTTGCTAGATAGAAAATGCTCCACAAAATCCTCTTCCGAGATGGAGTATTGCTCCAAAAGCTCAGCGAGAACCGCCAGTGACTCATCAGACTGGACTGACATCTGCGGCGTCTCTGGCAATCTGTCGGGTTCATCGAGGCTGAGAAACGCTTCTGACACCTCCTCTTCATATCCGTCCCACGAGAGTCGCAGATGACGACAGTACTCAAGAGCTTTGATCAGTTCTCCGCGCGGCACCCTATACTTGACAGCCAGTTCCTGAGCTTTCTTCCTCGCGTTCCTATCGAAGAAATCCGCTTCCCAATCCATGTTACTGGTGATATTGTGCTTCTTAAGGAATTCCATGAACTCCTTGTCGCGAAACTCCTGATAGAGGTGATGCGGAATGCGGCCTCTGAAGTGAACCTTCTTCACCCATCCTTCACTGAGCAACTTCTCAAACGCCGGGTCCGACTCAATATCCCTTATATACTCTCGAAATTCCGATTCACTCTTCGTCAGAAGAGCTATATATTCATCAGGCGGCCTGTGCGCCTTGATCTCCGGGCGCACAGTCACCTCAGGCCGCGGTCCAATAGAGATTCGCATAGCTGATGTTCTTTCGCTCCAAAGTTCACGAAAAAGTGCATAGACGAATGCTACACAAACAGTATACCAGAGACAGATGAGGCTGTCAATCCGTTTCAGCCGGGGCTAAGCATAAAGTTCTGGTTTCTGCGCAGTGTTTGACAGATTGGCAGAAAAGAGGTATAGTGTTAGCGTGGCTGAGTTGTGCTGCATGAACTTGCCAATCGCGCTTTGAGGTCTTGCTCGCAACTGAAATATTGGGTATATCAACGCTGGTGACTATACAACCAGAGGCAAAGCTGTTTACTGGAACGGTACAGACAACTATGGCACGAGGGTTTCATCCGGGATCTATCTCTATACGTTCAAAGCCGACAATTTTACTGCTACCGGAAAGATGATTTTGCTCAAACATCAATAAGGCAAGCAAAGTGCAAGAAGGAACATAAGAGTTTTCTGTTGCTGTGAAGATGAAAAGCCGGTAGAATTGCTAAGTAAGCTCAAGAAGGGTGGGACTTTGCGTGAGGAACAACCGGTTTAGTGCCTCTTTGCTAAGTGGGAATATAAGGCGCATTTGGTATACGGTCTTCAATATAGTGCTGGGTGGGATGGCTCTCGTCGCCGCGGTCATAAGCTATGGCAGGGCTTCGCAGCCTGATGCGCTCTATTTCTATATCGTCGGGCTTTTGACGTGGGTATTTGGTCTGGGCATATTCATCTCAAGGCCTGATGATAATATCGCGCAGCTTTCGTATCTTATGAGCGTTGGTGTGATGAGCACCTGCTCGGTGGACGCTACGTTCTCCGCGATGGAGCAGGGGTGGCAGGCTAAGTTCGTCCCACTGTTTCAGTTCATCTTTGCAGCGTTTCTTCCATGCCTCTTCCTCAGGTGCTGTTCTGCTTTCGGTTGCTATGTCCATCTCATATCTGGCTGGAAATAGCTATCAAAGGTTGTTTTTTCTCATTGACATACGGCCACTTCTCATACCGAATCTCCTCCATCTTCTCGGCTATTCAACAGCGGGGCACGCGTGTCTTGCGCACACATGGCTTTCCGGCGAGACGTTGAGACAGCGAAAGCAGGCGAAGTGGCTGTTTCTGGGAGTATTCTTCGGCACAGTTCCGGTATTCTTTTTCCATACGATCCCGTCTGCCCTGGGGATAGAATTTCCTTATGGCAGGTTCTCGGCTTACACGCTTATCCTGATACCGGTGGGCTACGGGATGGCCATTCTGAGACATAGGTTGATGGATATTGAGCTTGCCATAAACCGAAGTTCAGTTTATGCAGTTGTGAGCAGCCTCGCGCTGGTGGTTTACCTTGTAAGCTCGCAGGTTCTGGGCAGAGTCTTTTCGGTGATATCGCCAAGGTCAGGAACTGCCGTAACGCTTTTCTCCATCTTGATCGTTGCTCTGCTCTTCGCTCCCATGAAACGCAGGATTCAGGAGTTCATAGACAGGGTTTTTTATCAGCGTAGATATAACTATCGTCGGACGCTTCTTAACCTGAGCGAGGCTCTGAGCACGATGTTGAGGCTTGGCGAACTGTGCCAAACTTTGCTGAGCCAGCTTGGCGAGGTGTTCCAACCTGAGTTTGCCGCGCTTCTTCTGAGGGAAGGTCTATTAGTCCATGGGTCTATTGGTCTATTAGTCAAAGATTCGGGGTATGGAGTTTGCAGGTGGGTTGGCGATGAGGAGAAGCTGAGGGAAGCTTTGGGAGAACTTGACCTGGGATCCAGTGAACGCAAGCTGAAGCTTGCTACTCCGGAAGTTATTAAAGGCGAACCTGAAAGGATGAGCGGAAGGAGGTTGGCTGTCCCGCTTTTGAGCAAGGGTGAACCTGTGGGAATTATATTGCTGGGTGGGAAACTGTCCGGGGAGGAGTACAACGCAGAGGATGTATCCCTGCTGAAGATGCTATCGTATCAGACAGCTATCTCAATCGAGAACGCTGCTATCTATGAGAGGCTGCGTGAACGGGTAAGCTCTATGGAAGACGCATATAGCCGGCTAATCGAAGCGTTCAGGGGGGCGGACACAGGTTGGGCGAACACAAGGTTCGCCCCTACGGAGAGACGCGTGCGAGAAAACGAACTAGCAGCTCGCTCTGCTGAGGAAGACATAATCTCGGAATTGGGTATGATAACAGAAGCTCTGATAAACGGCTCTGAGAAGCTGAGAGCACTTGATGAACTGAAATCGCAGTTTCTTTCGGACGTTTCCCATGAGCTTCGCACACCGCTGACATCCATCAAGGGCTATGCTGACAACCTGCTTGATGGCGTTGTTGGAGGACTTGGCGAAAGACAAAGAAGGTACATGGAGCGGATATCCAAGAACTGTGAGAGGCTGGCGAGGATGGTAAACAACCTTTTGTACCTTTCCAGAATCGAGGCTGGAATGATCGAGTTTACGCCGACGAGCCTCTCGCTGTTCTCCCTGATCAGCGAGGTGGTGTTCGACTCTGCCTCCATCGCCGAGGAGAAGGGAGTATCTTTAGATTCCAATTGTCCTTCTGGTGTAACGCTTTCTGCCGATGAGGATAAACTGAGGCAGATAATTATCAATCTGCTGGACAACGCCATCAAGTTCACTCCTTCAGTGGGGAAGGTATCGGTTCACGTTGAGGACAAAGTCGAACATGTGGACATCTCAGTTGAGGATACAGGCATAGGGATACCGCCTGAGGACTTGGGCAAAGTATTTGATAGGTTTCAGCGGGTTCAGCGGAAAGGAAGTGGAGACTCGGAGGGGATAGGGCTAGGGCTTGCCATCGTTAAATGCCTCGTGCAGCTTCATGGCGGGACGATCTCCGTCCAAAGCGAGCTTGGAAAGGGAAGCCGATTCACGGTAACACTGCCCAAGGATAGCACATGAGGGCGTGTTTTGGTTTGTCTATTGGATGTCTATGGCGATGTGGATAGTGGTGTTGCTTTCCAGCAGTCATTTGGTGTTTGTGACGGAACCCGCCCCTACGAGAGACTCCGCTCATAATTGTGGGTCGCACTCGTTCTGCGTTTCTCCTTTACTTTTCCTCCCATACGTGCTAATATCATGCAGAACATGATGGATTCTGAGTCTGATGAACATTCATAAAATAATCGGGTAATTTGTCATTCTGAGCGAAGCGAAGAATCTCCGCGACGACATCGCTTTCTTGAGAGATTCTTCGCTTCGCTCAGAATGACATAGGCTGCGGTAGTTATTACCCGATTAATTTCTGAATTCCCATTAGACTCAGGTGCAGGGATCGTCCCCGTGTTTTGCCCGCAGGGGACACAGGCCGGCGATATGACGTGGAACATTCCACGTTTAACGTTAAACGAACATAAGATTCTTGATGAGAGAACGGCTTGAAAGCAGAACTCTGGGAGTTAGTCTCAGGGCTGTGGCTATATGTCTCGTTCTGATCGTTCTTAATGTCTACTGGATACTGCAAATAGAGTGTGTCTGGCACACTGGTCATGCGACCACTGTTTCGCTTATGTGGAACGTGGTCTTTTCTATTCTCATCCTCATCCTGATTAATCTGGGTCTCAAGAGATTTGCCCCAGGTCACGCCTTCAATCAAGGGGAATTCATAACCATATACGTGATGTTATCTGTGGCTTCCGGGATAGCCGGTCACGATATGATAGCCCTTCTCATCCCCGCGCTCACACATGCTTTCTGGTTCGCAACGCCCGAAAACGAGTGGCAGGAGCTAATGTGGCGATACATTCCGAGATGGCTTGCCGTCGATGACCAAAGAGCTATGACGAGTTACTATGAAGGCGAATCCAGCTTCTACACAGCAACTAATTTCAATGCATGGTTGGGACCGGCCATCTGGTGGTCAGTTTTTATTCTGATGCTTGTGTTTGTGATGATATGTATGAACGTTATAATAAGGAAGGAGTGGACGGAAAATCAGAAGCTAAGCTATCCCATTATCAGACTCCCGCTTGCCATAACACAGGAGGGCGGGACGTCAGCTTTCTTCAAAGACAGGCTGCTGTGGGTAGGGTTCGCCATAGCAGCGCTGCTGGACATTATAAACGGTCTGCACGTCTTCTATCCTCAAATACCGCACCTGCGAGTGACTTACTGGGAGACCAATATAAGTCATCTTTTCACCAGCAGGCCGTGGAATGCTGTGGGGAACTTCAGGTTTCCTCTGCACCCATTTCTGATAGCCATGGGGTTTTTCCTGCCGTTAGATCTGTCCTTCTCTATATGGTTCTTCTACCTGATGAAAAAGGTCCAGCTTATAATGGGCAGTGCTATAGGTCTGCGCTCCCTGCCGGAGTATCCCTATTTCAATCAACAGGAATCAGGGGCGTGGATTGCGCTGTTTATCATGGCGCTGTGGGTAACTCGATCTCATCTCAAGAAGGTGTTCCGAAAGGTACTGGGGCTTCGGACAGACCTGAGCGACGCGGATGAACCTATCAAATACAGATCGGCAGTTCTGGGCATAATCGCCGGGATGATCTTCTTTGTGATCTTCTCATATAAGACCGGTATGTCGTTGTGGTTTATCTTTGTATTTTTCACGCTGTTTTTCATGATCTCTCTGGCTATTACAAGGGTGCGAGCTGAACTGGGGCCGCCAGCCCATGAACTGATCTACATGAACCCGGGCAATATACTGGTCAATATCCTAGGGACAAAGCGCATCGGCGCCCAGAACCTTTCCATGGTTCCGTATTACTATTTCTTCGCCGCCAGAGGCTACAGAGGGCATCCAATGCCGCACCAACTGGAGGGAATGAAAATGGCGCAGCTTGTGGGGATGAATATCAAGCGGCTGGTGCTGGCTGTATCTCTGGCTGGATTTGTGGGTGCTCTGGCATCATTCTGGGCGCTGGAACACATGCTCTACAAGGTGGGCGCGGCTGGCGGGCCGGCAGTGGGACATGTGTGGGACCAGTTCAACTGGTTAGCGAACCATCTGAGTTACCCCAAGGAGCCCAACGTCCCCGGTATATCCTTCATGATAGGAGGATTCCTCTTCACATTCTTCTTGATGTTTATGCGGATGCGATTCCTGTGGTGGCCACTTCATCCGGCGGGTTATGCTTTCTCCACGAAAATAGAATACTTCTGGTCATGTCTGATGATCGCTACCATTGTGAAATGGGTGATCCTGAAATATGGCGGCATGAGAACGCATCGTCAGGCTATACCGTTCTTCTTTGGCGTGATCCTGGGGGAATTTGCGCTTGGTGCTTTCTGGAGCGCGATCAGCGTGATTTTTCAGACGCCAGTGTATGATTTCTCCGTGGGTTAGTGCATAACTATCAGAATGGAAACTCCATCAAAGGAGTCAAATTACTCTGAAATTCAAATAATGAGAGGTAGTTCAATGAATTGTCAGAAGGAGAAAAATGCAAAAGTTACTCGCCGAGATTTCATAAAAGTCACAGGAACTATTATTCTGGTTGCTGGAACTGGAGGCAACCTTTCCGCGGCGGATGAAATCCCACCCTCAGATGGGTATCTCCTGGTGGATATAAAGAAATGTCAGGGATGCGCAAGTTGTATGCTCGCATGTTCTTTAGTCCATGAAGGTGTGGAAAGCCTGTCTCTCTCAAGAATCCAGATAATGCAAAATTCCTTTGAGTCCTTTCCAGATGATCTGACTATCGAGCAATGCCGTCAATGCGTAGATCCCCCCTGTGTGAAGGAGTGTCCTACAGGTGCATTGAAAGCAAATGCCAGGTATGGCAATGTGAGAATGGTGGATAAAGAGAAATGTATTGGCTGCGGCACATGCTATGATGTTTGCCCATATACGCCAAGCAGAGCTGTTCTCGCAGCCGGTAAAGATTATGACGGTGAGCTTAAGAGTCGAAAATGCGATCTGTGTGCCGATACCCCTTTTCATTGGGATGAAGCAGGTGGAGGGCCTGATGGGAAACAAGCCTGTGTCGCAGTATGTCCCGTAGGCGCTATCAAGTTCACAAAGGAAATCCCCAGGCAAGAGGGAGACGATGGGTACAAAGTGAACTTGCGGGACAGGAATTGGGGGATACTCGGCTACCCAACCAGTTAGATAGGATCAATCAGGAGCAATACCGAATGAACGGTTATGCAGGAAAAATACTAACATTGGACTTGACCGAACGAAAAGTGGGTTCCGTACCTACCGGCAAATACGAACATTGGATGGGAGGACATGGTATGGGATCGGCTATCTTTTTTGACATGGTTAAAGATAAAACAATTGATGGCTTCCATCCGGACAATGTGGTTACCATGATGACCTCTCCACTATCAGGAACCCTGGTCCCAGCAGCTTCAGGCAGAACAGAGGTACAGGGGATCGGGGTGCAATCCTATCCTATCGGCTGGTTTACACGAAGCAATTTTGGCGGCAGATTTTCTGGTATGCTTAAGTTTGCAGGATGGGACGGGGTTGTCATCCAGGGGAAGGCAGATAGACCGGTCTGGGTTGACATTAGAGATGGTGATGTCCAAATAAGAGACTGCGCTCCTTTATCGCTCTGGGGTATGGAAACGTGGGATTGCCAGGAAGCTATCTGGGATTACGTCCTCTCAGGTGGCAAATCTGATGACTGGAACAGTCCTTCCGGGAAAGAAGGCGGTAAGACAACCCAGCGTCCGGCGGTGGTTACTATTGGGCCGGCCGGAGAGAATCAGAGCCGGTTAGCCTGCCTGATACACGATGCCAGCAATGCGGCGGGACAGGGCGGTTTTGGGGCTGTCTTTGGGTCAAAGAATCTCAAGGCCATCAGCGTGATCGGAACCGGGCAGGTGGGTATCAACGATCCGAAAATGCTTATAGCAACTCGACTGTGGCAGAAGGAAAACTACGCCTTTGATCTTGCTCACTTGAGAAAACCCTGGGGTTCATTTCAGTTCCAGAGCCCACCTGCTCCTATCATACTGTGGAGAAAGGGTCGCCCGAGAATTGACCAACGACCCCAGGCTTGTATGGGATGCCATTCTGGCTGCCGGGCCAGGTACAAAGACGCCTCAGGCAATGAAGCGTCATGCTTTG
>SMTZ1_10007030_pt1 | contig 11316 bp, 6 predicted proteins | sample DeeMarSWOR136_30_FD_25667 | JGI IMG/M metagenome (IMG submission 25667)
AAGATATGGAGAAGTCGCTCGAGCGGATGCAGGAAAACTCGATGCTGAGCCGGGAGATTTTCGAGAAACTCCAGGAGATTCAGAAGTTGTTCGAGGAAGTCGCCACTCCGGAGATGCGCGAGGCTCAGCGCCGCCTCATGGAAATGCTTGAGAATATGAGTCCCGATCAACTCCAGCAGGCGATGAGAGACTTCGAGATGTCCCAGGAGGAGCTGCTTCAGCGGCTGGAGCGGACCCTCACCCTGCTCAAGCGAATGCAGGCTCAGGTCAAGATGGAGGCCATGATCCGTCAGGCCGAGGAACTGGTCCGGCGGCAGGATCAGGCCAATAAGGATACCGAGGCGGCGTCCGAGGAAGCTCTGCCCGATCTGAAGCAGGCCGAGGACGAAAACATCGAGTCGCTCAACGATCTCAAGAAGGAAGCCGAGGATTTCCGCGAACTGTTGAAGGAAGCTCAAATGGAGCAGGTGCCGGAGGCACAGAAGTTCGCCGAGGCGGTGGAACAGACCGAGGCCGGCCAGAATATGGAGCAGATGTCCCGGTCGCTCCAGCAGCAGCAGAAGTCGGAGGCTTCGGAGCAGGGGCAGCAGGCCAGCTCGAAGCTGCTCGAAATGCTCGATCAGATGCGCCAGATGCAGATGGCCATGAACCAGGACGATACCGAGGAAATGAAGAAAGGCATGCGCCGGGCGATCGAGCACGCCGGCAATCTCTCGATGGATCAGGAAGAGCAGATTCGCCAAGCCCAGACCATCGTCCCCGGTTCAGTAGTGATTCGTGACGTCGCCACCGATCAGCAGGACCTTGCCCAGGCCTGCGCCGGGCTCCACAAGACGATTGCGGACCTCGGCAAGCTCTCGCCGTTCATCGCGGCCGAACTCCAGAGTGTGGTCAGATCGGCCATCCAGAATATGGAGATGGCGACGTCGGAGTTCGAGGCCAAGCGCGGGGTGGAGGGTCTCCGCTATCAGAGGCAGGCGATGTCCGATCTCAACCGGGCCACCACGCGCCTGATGGAGTCGCTGGATCAACTCAGTCAGTGTCAGAGCGGCGCCAACTGCGATCAGGGTATGGCCAAGCTGGAATCGCTGTGTCAGCGCCAGAATCAACTCAACCAGGCCACCCAGGGCATGTGCAATAACCCCGGACAAAGCGGACAATCCCGGATCGGTCAGGGCCCCGAGGAGCTTCGCGGCGGACTGGAGCGGCTGGCCGGTGAACAGGGGACTATTCGCAAGTCACTGGAACAACTCGAGCGGGAGTTCGGCGGCTCGCGCCAGGTGCTGGGTCGGCTGTCGGATATTGCGCGCGAAATGCAGGAGGTTGAGGAAGCGTTGCAGAGCGGCGAGGCGGGTACCGAAACCACCCAACGCCAGCTCCGCATTTACTCGCGCATGCTCGAGGCCACTCGTTCGCTGCAGCGAAAGGACTTCACCGAGCAGCGTCGGGCGACCTCCGCCACCGAACAGCCCGTGCTCGTTCCACCCAGCCTGCCGGCCGGGCTGCTGGATGATCGGATGGAAATCGAGGATCGCCTGCGCCGTTTCCTTGGTGACAACTACCCGCCTCAGTATGAAGAGCAGATTAAGGCCTACTTCCGGGCGTTGCTGAAAGCCGAATCGGAACTACGCCGGCAGGGCACGGACAATGGGGGGCTTCAGTGATCCGTCGTGGTCTGGTCATCTCTGCCTGGCTCGCCTTGGGGATAGTCGGACTGACGCCCGGTTTATTCGCCCAGGAGGAGGAGTCGCCGTTTTCCGGACAACGCGTGATACGTTTTGAACCCGATTCAGAACAGAAGATTGCCTTGGCGCGTCGGCTGATTTCCGCCCAGCGTTTTCAGGAGGCGGCCGACCTTTTGGAAGTCATGTACGAATCCGCACCAGATAAAGGCCTGGCACAGAACCTTCTTCGAACCTGTTACGACCAGTTGAAGCAGTACGACAAGGCCGAGTTGCTGATGCGGCGCATAATCGAGCGAGACCCGCGATCGGTCGGCCATCGGCTCTACCTCGCTGAATTGCTGGCCAGGCTGGATCGGGAGGACGAGGCCCTGGAAGTTTACGATCAGGCCGCGGCCATGCTCGAAGAGTCCGACCCCGTCCGATTTCTAATTCTGATTAAGAGTCTGACCAGTAGTGGAATGGACAGGGCCGCGTTGGATCGGATCGATCAGGCACGGGCGAAATTCGCCGACCCCACCCTGTTTGCGATCGAGCGCGGGGGCATCTTTGAAAAACGACAGGAATACAGAAAAGCCGTCATGGAGTATCTCCCGCCCCTGGTCCGGGATTCCACTCCCGACGCCGACCGGGCCGAGAGCCGGCTCCTGGCGCTGTTAGAGTTCCAGGCGTCGTCAGAGCAGGTCGAGGAGCTTCTAAGGGCCGTGGCTGACAGTACGTCCGGGCTTCGTACCATGAGACTGCTGGCCGATCATTACTTGAAAGCAGGCCGGTTCGACGACGCCTTCTGGTATACCCTGAGGCAGGACTCGCTCGAAGGCCATAGCGGGATGCCGCTTCTGAGCTTCACCCGCCGCTGCCAGGAACGCCGTTGCTGGCCTCAAGTGGTCCGCATGACCGAAGTAATCCTGCAGCAGTATGCGGACAGCCGTTTCCAACTGGAGGCGTCTCTGGACCGCGCTCAGGCGCTGGCGGAACTGGGCCGGGCCGACGAGGCCGTTGAGGTGTACCGGAATCTGGCGGACCGGTCGGCCGATACTCGGACCCGGGCCGACGCCATCTACGGTATCGGCGTACTGTATTCGGAATACCTCGGAGACAACGAGCAGGCGCTGATCTACTACGATTCGGTGATAAACCACTATCCTCGCGGTCAGGGGTATCTGGCGGCCCGAAAGGTGGCTCCGCTATGTCATCTTCGTGAAGGGCGCCTAGATACGGCGCGGCGCCTGCTTGCTGAGTTCGGACAGGGACTGTTGCCGGATGACCTGCAGGAAGAACTCTCCTACCTCCAGGCCCTGATTGAGTTCTTTGACAAGAAGTATGATACGGCCGAGACCATGTTCCGAAAGGTGACGGTCGATTATCCCCAGGGATTCTATGTCAACGATGCGCTGCGCCTGATTCTGGCGATTACCGATGCCAGGGGCCTTGGTTCAACTCTTGATGAGTATTCGGGGGCCGTCTACGCGCGGTATCGCGGCCGGACCGACTCCGCCCGAACCCAGCTGTACGCCCTGGCGGACGGGCAACCCCCGGTTTTGGCTGACCTGGCTCTTTATGAGTTGATCGAGCTGGAGTTGAAACGGTCAGATTCGGCTGCCGCCCTTCAAGTTATCGACCGGCTGTACGAGGAACACCCCGAGTCATACTACCGACCGCTGGGCGTCAAGGTCAAAGCTGATTTGATGGTCGATTCCGGCCGGGACATCAAACAGGGCATAGAGCTCTACCGCTTCCTTCTGGAGAACTACTCAGAATACCCCTTTACGCGCGAAGTCCGGGAGAAACTGCGAAAATTCGAGACCCGGGTCCCGACCAGCTAGAACTCAACCAGCTTCTTCTGCTCCGACTTCAGCTTGGTGACTTCACGCTCCAGATTGAACACCCGGTTCTGGAGTTTTTCCCTTCTTTGCTCGCGGGATTTGGTGGTGGTTCGGATCAGCAGGGCCAGGGAAACCAGCAGAAAAAACACCGAGTTCACCTGGCGGAAGATCTCGCCCATGTTCAACACCGAATCGATGAAAGCGAACACACCGAGCACGAAGAGAAGGGCACACCAGATAAGCATTGTTTACCTCCGCATATGATTAATCGGGCTCCTCCGGAGTCCGGTATAATGCCTTAACCGATTCGGAAGAGGCGCTTTGGGCTTGAAAAGCGGACCCCAAAGCTGTTATCCTATGGGATTATCGGCTGATACGGAGCCTGATTTAGGAGGACATTTTGACTGATCCAGACGTTGCCCCGCGCCGCCAGGCTGACCGCGTTAACACCCTGCTGGGTGGTCTCGTCTTTATCGGAGCATTCCTCGTCTACGCTCTGACCGTCCAGCGATCATTTTCGTTCTGGGACTGCGGAGAACTGATCGCCTGCTCGGTAATCGGCGGGATTCCTCATCCGCCCGGCTTTCCGCTGCTGGTGATGATCAGCCACATCTTTTCGAAAATCCCCTTTGTCGAAGATATATCCTACCGCGTCAACTACGTGTCGGTGATTTCTTCGGCGTTTACCGCCCTTTTCAGCTATCTGATTGCCGTCCGCCTGATTGGATACCTCCAGGGTGACAACCGCGACGAGCTGCTCTATCGGATCACCGCTTACGCCGGGGGAGTGGCCGGCGGATTCTTCGTGGCCTTCTCGGTGACGAACTGGGGAAACTCGGTTGAGGCGGAGACCTACGCTCTGGCTCTGGCCCTGTCGACCGCGGTTTTCTGGCTTACCCTGCTCTACCACGAGCGACGGGGTCAACCGGGGGCATCGAAGCTCATGCTTCTGGCGATGTATCTGGCGGTGCTCGGGATCGGGGTCCACATGACCGTCTTCTTGGTGGTCCCGGTCTGCGCCATCTTCTTCGTTCTCAAGGATGACGCCCGGCCGCGTGACTATGCGCTGATCTGTCTGTTCGCGCTGGTGGAGTTGCTGCTCGTGATCGTTTTTTCCAACGGCCGCGGTGGTCCGACCGTGTTTGAATTCATCTCGTTCGTTCTGGGACTGATCCTCGTCCTGATGCTGTACCGCCGCATCCGCTGGGGTATCCTGATCGCGATTGCCGCCACCAGTTCGCTGATGATCGGCTTCAGCGCGTATTTCATCGCTCTGCCGGTCGGGTTGGTGGCCCTGGTGATTTTAGCGCTGCTGTCCCACCACTTTGGCTGGAAAGTGAAGTGGCGGAGCGCGCTGGGTATTCTGCTGGTCGGCTTTCTCGGATTCTCGGTCCACTTCTTTGTGCCGATCCGGTCCGGCTTGAATCCACGCATAGACGAAAACAACCCCTCGCGCGGTTGGCAGACGTTTGTGGATTTCCTGGACCGGAGACAGTACGGGCAGGAATCGATGATTGACCGGATGTTCGAGCGCCGGGGCGAGTGGTCCAACCAGTTCGGTCGGCACCCCAACATGGGCTTCTGGTCATACTTCGAGGAGCAGTACGGCGGCTCGGCCGGCTGGGGATTCGCGCCGTTTTTCGTACTCGGACTGCTGGGTGCGATCGTGGCCATCCGCAAGCGGCTTGAAATCGGATTGCCCTTCCTGACGCTCATCTTCCTGGCCTCGGTCGGGTTGATCCTCTACATGAACTTTGCCGACGGCACCCACTACGACGCGGTGCGGGGTGATGCGTATCTCGAAGTACGCAACCGCGATTACTTTTTCACTCCGGCTTTTGTCTTCTTCGGGATCGCAATGGGGGTCGGGGTGGCGGCGCTGATCAACATTGTCCGCGAGGCCCTGGCGGATTCGTCGCTGCAACGGCCGGCTGTCTTCGCGGGTTCGCTGCTGGCCTTTCTGCCCGTGATCAGTCTGACGAGTAACTATCATGCCTGCGACCGCTCGAAGAACTTTCTGCCTATGGCCTATGCCCGGAACCTCCTGGACGGCTGCCCGGAGAACGCCATCCTGTTCACGGTCGGCGACAACGATACCTTCCCGACCTGGTGCCTGCAGGAGGCGTACGACTATCGTAAAGACATCCGGATTGTGAATCTGTCGCTGCTGAATACCGACTGGTATGTCGAGCAGATGAAGACCCGCTACGGGGTGCCGATTTCGCTGACCGAGGACCAGATTCGCTGGTATCCGTATGAGTTGCCGGGCGGCCAGATGAGCCAGCGGCCGCTGAAACCGTTTGCCGATCGACCGCGCCGCCGCATGACCTACATGCACCCTCAGTTCTCGGGAATAGCCACCCAGGACTTGATGGTGGACGAGATCGTGATCGAGAATAAGTGGCGTTATCCGCTCTACTTTTCCGGGCCCCCGTATGCCGATTCGCCCCTCAATCTGCGCGCCCACGCCGTTCATGACGGCCAGCTGTATCGCCTGGAAAAGGAGCCTGACTCGCCGTTGGTGGATTTCGATCATAGTTACGAGTTATTCATGAACGTATATCAGTTCACCGGCATGGAGAATTCGGAGGTTTTCCGTGACGAGAACGCGACGGCCGTCTTCGCCGGACTTGGCATGGCCTCGGTACGAGTGGTGGACGAGATGCTCAGGATGGGTGATCGTCAGCGAGCTGAAGACATAACGCATCGTTTGATTGATGTCATGCCGGAGTTCTGGCAGCCCTATGCCACCCTCGCGGATCTGGCCATCCTGGACGGCGATACCGCTAAAGCCGTCGCTCTTTACCAGCAGCTGAATGACACCCTGACGGCGTATCTCGAAACAAATCCGAAGAATCAGTACTACTTGCAGGACCTTGGTACAGCCAGGTACGAGATGGGGGAGATCACCAGCAGTGCAGAGTTGAAACAGCAAGGCCTGCAACTTCTGAGAGAGGGCTGGGCGATCAATATGAACGACGGTCTGTCCTTCCGCAAGATCATCGCGGTTCTCGGCCGGGCTGATCTCAGGGGCGAGTTGTTTCAGGTGGCGCGCCAGTACGCCCGGTACGGGAGAAACCGTACCGATCCCCTTCTTCAGAATATCCTGGGGCTCTCGTCACCTTAGAACCAATGAGGCGCGGCTCGGCGGCCGCGTCCCGCTCTTTGATCGCGGCCGTCAGTCCGCCAGGCGATAGCCGTTGCGACGGCGATAGAGGCCGTTTTGCAGCTCCATCATTTTTCGGTCAAGGAACTCCGCGCGCACCGTCGCGCAGTCGTCAGCGTGGCGCCCGATAAGGCGATCCAGTTCCTTGTCGCTGTAAAGCCGATTTGGTTCCAGTTGGGCGAGAATGTATTCGAGGAGGTGACGCCGCTTTTCAGCTGCGGCCTGGCCGTTCCGGCGCCGGGGGTACCTGGCTGTGCCGGGTCGGCCAGGGGGCGACGAGCCGTTGGTGTTGGCGTTGGCTTCAAGCCACTCGTAGACCGATGGTTCCGGGATACGCCACTCCTTCCCGATCTTGTACGCCTTGATCTCCCCGGCCTGGACCTTGCGGGTGATTACCTGCACGTTCATCTTCAACTTTTCGGCCAGTTCCGCAGTCGTAAAGAACTCGGTGTTGCGGATGATTCCTTCCGTGTAATTCAAGCCATTTGCTCCATAGTGACAGATTATTGTGAACGGAATAAAGAGCCACGGCGGTCGGGATCAACTATTTTATGCTGAGGTGTACTGTTGCGCCGGGTGGATCGGAGAGATCATAGCGCCGGCCGGCGCGGCTTCACTTGGTGATTGACAATCTGGTTCGCCGGTCGGTTATTGGCGCCGGCGTGAACGTCTTCGTCTACATCCTCATCTGCCTGGTCTGGGGATCGACCTGGCTGGCCATCAAGATTGGCCTGTCGCAGGCGCCGCCGTTCACGACCGCGGCCCTGCGGTTTATCCTGGCCGCCGTCACCCTGACCGGCATCAGTCTGGCCCGGGGCTACCGGTATCCGGGCGACCTCCGGCGCGTCCTGCGCCTCGGCTATCCCGGTTTCTACATGTATGGTCTGAGCTACGCCCTGGTGTATCTCGGCCAGCAGTATGTCAACTCGGCCACCGCCGCGGTGCTGTTCGCGTCGTTTCCGTTCTTTGTGGCGGCCATCGTCTGGCTGAAGTACCGGAGTGAGAAACTCAGCCCGGTCGCCTGGCTGGGCATGATCCTGGGATTTCTGGGGGTAGTAGTCATTTCCTACGATTCCTTGCAGACCTCCGACGATCTGTTTACCGGAACCCTCTTTGTCGTGGCGGCCTCGATGGCGGCCGCCTACGGGGTAGTCATCCATAAGCAGAAATTCAGTGACGTCAACGTCGTGGTGGCCGCCAACGTCCAGATGATTTTCGGCGGTCTGTTTCTGGTCGCGGGGGCGTTCCTGCTGGAGAGCTGGTCCGATTTTAATGTCTCGGTCGAGACGATCGGTTCGATCATCTATCTCGCTTGGCCTGGAACGGTGGTTACGTTTTTGGGCTACTACTGGCTGTTGAAGCGTGCCCGGGTAACCGTCGTCTCGTTGGTTGCCTTCATTACTCCGCTTCTGGCCATTCTGATAGGGGTGCTGGCGGCCGGTGAGACTCTGTCGACACTGATCCTCGCCGGGGCGGTCATGATTCTCGGCGGCGTCCTTCTGGTGATCCGCAGATAGGGCGGTGTTGCCCTCTAATCCCGGTCAATACCAACTCTAATAGTGTATGCGCTCGGATTCGTAGTGTCGGCGGACGGCCCAACCCAGCGACTGCCGTTGCCGGCCCAGCTTTCGGTGTAGGTATCGCTGCCGCCGCCGTCGGCGAAGAGGCCGAAGCAGTACAGGAATTGTCTCACCCCGGAATTGGTTCTATTGGCCCCTCCCAGGGTCGTGCCGCCTTTAGTGTTGTATATGTCATCGCCCTCGTAGTCGTGGAATATCCCGATCCCGGCGGCGTTACCTCCACCTAGCGAAAGATTCGGCGCGACGTAGACGTCGCTGCCCGCTCGCTCGTTGAGATACCCGATGGTGAAATCATGCCCGGCGCCGATGGCCATGTTATGGGTGGCCGTATACTCGTCATCGCCGTCAAAATCATCCAGGTAGCCCACTCCGTAATGAGCACCCGATCCCTGCACGTACCAGATCCCGTTATAGCTGTCGTCACCGCCGCCGTCCAGGAGCATCCCCACTGCGTGCCAGTAGGCACACCCCTGGGCGAACAGGCCGGCCGAATAGAAATCGTCCCCAGCTAAGTCGCAGAGGATGCCGACCCCGCCGGCCCAACTGTGGCCGTCCAGGTAATCGGCCCGCCTGCCGAAACCTACCCCCTGCGCGAGCGACGCGTTGTGCTCGGCGGTCTGGGGCGAGGGGTTGACGATATTAGCGTCGTCGGCGACATATTTGTCGTTACCTTCGAAGTTGATGAGCAGGCCGCACCCGCGAGTATAGCCGTACCCCTGCGACTCCTCCACACAGAACAGCGAATCCGCGCCGGAACTGTCGGTCAGGATACCGATTCCAAAAGTGGCTGCTCCCTGTGTCAGCTTCCGCGCCAAGTAAAGATCATCCCCCTCGCGGTCGTAGAGGAGGCCCGCGCCGAAAATGGCCGCGCCCTGGGCTACGTTGACACCGCGGTATTCATCCCGGCCGGCCAGATCGACCACCACCGACATTCCAAGGATCGCTCCGCCGATTCCCGGTACGGTCGAGTCGGGTGAGATGTACCGGTCGTCACCGGCGAAATCTATGATTATCGCCAGCGGATAGCCTTCGGGATAGCCTCCGAACTGATACCGGTCATTCCCGTGGCCGTCAACGATAAGCAGAGGTGGGACGAAATACTCGTAGACATCGTCACCTGTTGAGCCGACCACGATCAGCCCCTTGCCGGTTTTGAGTTCGCGCCGCGCTTCGGGTAAGGTCAGCGAGTCGGACGCAGCCGCGAAACGGCGGACCGCCTCGACGAAATCCTGCGCCCCGGCCAACAGGTAATCCATGTCTATCTTCGCCACCAGTTCGTAGATGAAGTCCTGGTGTTCCTCTTTTCCATTGATGAAATAGTCGAAGAGTCGTTCTCGGTATTTGTTCTTATCGGCCTCTTTGAGGCCGCGGCGAAAGAGAAAGTCATCGTCGTCCGCCAGCCGATAAATCAGATCGATTCCGTCCTTCAGTCGATCGTATTCGGCGCCGGGGAGGAAATTCTTGCTGCGGGTGATCGACGGTACCGGGACCGAATCGGGGTACACCAGGTAAGGTTCGAGGGGGTCGCCGATCAATCCGCGCCGGATCGGGTGGTCGATCAGGCGACATGCCCGGGCGGTCAGGCGCGTGATCCGGTTGGCCTCGTTGCGGAAGTTCTCCAGATTCAGCTCGCCGTGCCGGGGCAACTTGAACGGATGGTGGTGCAACAGCGTAAAATAGCTCAGCCGCCAGGGGTGACCCTGGAAAACCTCCAGTTCGTCGGCGTCGAAGCCGACATCATTGCGGGTCATACCTACCTGCACGAGGGCGGAGTCGAAAAGATCGAGCGACGAACTTCCGGTCTGAGACAGCCCGGGCGACGCCAGCATCAAAACCAGCCCAAGAAAACAGCCATGTCGCATATAAGCTCCTGCGTGGTTAGGCCCAAGATTGCCGCAAGGAACGGAATCGTGCCCGGCCGGTAAAGGATTTTTGACCGCCCCCTTTCTTGACAAAAGGGAAAGGGTGGCCTATCATTGGCGCACTTTGTCTCACTTTGACGGCCTGAGGTTGAGCGAAATGTCCCTGGAAACCCTGACTAAACTGGTCCAACAAAACCGGGTTGAGTTTGTCGACCTGAAATTCTGCGACCTCGCGGGCACCTGGCATCACCTGACGATCCCGGTCTCAGCTCTTAAGGACGAGCTGTTTCAGACCGGGGTGGGTATCGATGGTTCGGCGCTGCGCGGTTTTTCCTCGATCGAACGCGGCGATATGATTCTATTGCCCGATCCTGAGACGGCCTTTATTGACCCGTTCTTCGAGCGGCCTACCCTGTCGCTGATCGGCAATATCATGCTGTCAGAGGATACGGTGTCCAGTTATACCCGAGACCCGCGCCGGGTGGCCCGGCATGCCGAAAAGATGCTGGCCGAGTCACTGGACGGGCTCAAGGCCATTCTCGGACCGGAGTTCGAATTCTACGTCTTCGACAAAGTCAATTTTCACCAGGGACCCGACAGCGCTTTTTACACCCTGGATTCGGCCGAGGCCCCATGGCAGGCGTCCGACGATGAGGAGAATCTCGGATTCAAGATTCCATACAAAAAGGGGTATCACGCGGCGCCACCCCAGGATCGAACGTTCAATCTGCGCAATACGATCTGTTCCATGCTGAAGGCGGTCGGGATCGAACTGAAATATCACCATCATGAAGTCGGCGGCGGTGGTCAACACGAGATCGAAATCGAGTTCGCCCCGTTGCTGGCGATGGCTGATCAGTCGATGCTGGTCAAGTACATGGTCAAGAATGAGGCCTTTCGACACCACAAATCGGCCACCTTCATGCCCAAGCCGCTCTTCAACGAGCCCGGCTCGGGCCTGCACGTGCACCAATACCTGGCCGACGAGAAAGGATCGCTGTTCTTCGATGCCAGGGGTCCGGCAAAGTTCTCGCAACTTGGGCTGTACTATATTGGCGGTATACTCAAACACGTCGATTCCATCCTGGCCTTTACCAATCCGTCCACCAACTCGTTCAAGCGCTTGGTTCCCGGATTCGAGGCCCCGGTGGCCGGAACTTATTCGGTGGGTAATCGGACCGCCTGTATCCGGATTCCCGG
>SMTZ1_10016379_pt1 | contig 11315 bp, 11 predicted proteins | sample DeeMarSWOR136_30_FD_25667 | JGI IMG/M metagenome (IMG submission 25667)
TATGCCTTGCATTTTTGGCATTGTTTTCCGTTTTTTTCTGGATAAGCTTCCGAAGGTGAACCATGCTGATTTCTGAAAATCTCATAGTAAAACAGTTGTTCTTTGTCGAGTAGGTAAACGTCGTCCTTCTTGAGATAAGTTTGCCTTTTTTCGCGGAAGTCTCTATCTAAAATCTTTTTCCCAAAAACACTTTGAAGGCTTTCTGTTCCCGTGCCTTTTTCCAAAGCCATTTTTGCTCTCCAGATAACTTCGCTGGGAACCACATCTTCGTATGCCTTGCGTAGTAACCACTTGCCGTATTGTGTTCCTTTTTCAAAGTTTATTTTTAATTTAAGAGGTAAATTCTTTGCATAATTCATGAATAATGGATCTAGATAAGGTGTCCTCACTTCTATTCCAATTGACTCTCCCAAAGGTATAGAGGAAAAACTCATATCTTCCCACATGTTACGGAGGCTTTCCAAAAGATCGCGTTCAGATAAATGGAAGAGCCATGGATAGCCAAATAGTTCATCTAATCCATCACCGGTGAAGATGCTTTTAACACCTTTTTCAAAAGCTTTTGTGAGACCTACGTATATGGGTATGCCATGTCTGACTTGCATTGGATCAAAGGTCTTCAAAACATCAATAACTTTGATCGCAGCATTAGTGGCATCAGCTGTACTAAAAATTATAAATTCATGATTTAGCTTGAGAAAAGCCACCATTTTCTTCACAAATTCGATATCTCTAGGCTCTCCTTGTTTGAACACTATAGTAAATGCCTTCAAATCAGGCTTGTATTTTAATGCCTCATAGGCTATTATGCTTGTGTCAGTTCCAGCAGAAAACAATAGACCTTCTGCGAGGTTTTGTTGAATAACTTTGTTTAGAAGAACACGAAGCTCAGAGAGAAGCACAACGTTCTCAACATTGTTGCGTATCATACCAATCCCTCAGCTACAGTGAGGCTTGTTTCTTCCACCGTTCTGTTGAGCGTTACTTCTGCAATCTCTCGACTATATTCCACGATCCTTCTTGAGTTGTCCAAGACCAACCTATAGATTGAAAGCAAGTTGGGATCCATCTTTTTGTTGAACAGCAGCGTTATGAGGTCATTTTCTAATACTAGGAATGATTCTGTCCTAGAAATGATTCTGTCAGCCTGCTCGTAATTTCTATTAAAAAGTGAATTTAAACTGTCCTCAAAAAGTTGTTCTGCTAACGAACTGAAATCCTTTATCTGAGAATAAGCTTCTTCATCAACGTTGTCTTTTAAAGCCAAAAGTTTATCATCAATCAGGCGTCTCAGGCTCTTCATGTTTTTCCCGATAGTTAACGCGTTTTCGGCAATATTTTTTATGTCATTTGCAACTAGCCTGTAGCCCAGGAATTCTTTTGAGGTTTTGAATCCCCACTCTCTAAACATGTTTTGTGTAATGCCAAATTTTAGTTGGCGGACAACATAAAGATTCACACGGTCAACATCAGTTTTTATTTTATAAATGGCTTCTATAAAATCTTCATTCAAGTTGCCGAGCGCGGCAATGGCATCTTTGTGGGCAGAAAGAGACAAGTTTGCCATTCTTCTAATTGCTTTATCAATTGGCAATTCTGGATGATTTATCAGAACTTGAAGAGTCATCTCCTCTGATGTTTCTTCAATTACCTCAGTTCCCAATAGCAAATTCTTGGCGAGATTAGTAACTGCTGTTCTGAATTCCTTACTATTTTCTACAGCACCAAAATTCAGGTGAATAATTTCGGAACTAGTCGCATAGAGCGATATTAATCTGCGGCAAAGTGATTTGGGATCACTTGTTCGATTTACGTTGATATAGTATTCTCCTGATCTCCCTGCTCCTTTGTTTATTCTTCCCTCTACTATCTTCCGTGGAACCATAATTAGTGACATGTCCTCCATTATTTTGATCGCTATTTGGCTTCCTTTGCCAATCCCTATTTCTTGAACCCATTTTTTGGGTAAAGATATTATGAAGGACCCCCTGCCTGCAGATTGAACAGTTCTATATCCTACATCTTCTTCCATGTTTTACACACAGCACGTACATATATTTTATATATTTATTCTTTTTAAATATTTGAAATATATTTCGTTTGTGACAAGTTTAAGGGGATATTTGACCAAAATAATTTGGCGAGCTAACCTCAGTCTCTGGGTTAAAGGTTTATGGACTCGTAATAATACTTGAGGTAGATAAATGAAAGCTTTGGAAATTATAAGAGAGTTACCTGAGGACCATTTTATATGTTCGATATGCGGCAACTTTTCGTTTGAAATTGAGAAGATCTCGCAAGAAAAGGTACGATTGACATGTGAAAATTGTGGTCAATGTCACTTGATAGTTGCAGAACCTGAAGGGAAAAAACGAATTGTAATCGAATTTTGCAATGAAAATGAGAATAAGTGGAACATAACTTAGAATGAAACCTGGTTTCGAAAGTCAATAGCTAAAGCGCTATCTCTACTTCACGCACTCTTAGGTTTAATGCAAGAGACATGTTTTCTCTTGTTTTCGACCCATTTGATAATACTTAACCTAACTGCAACTTACCTGTATTAAAATCTGAACGAACTCCGTGATAAGGGAGGCTTTCTCACAGAATTGAAAAGCAGACATTCTTTTAATTAAAACTTAAATCCAGCAAATATTAAGGGCTAACAAGCCTGCACAATTGACCTTTGACTTTTCAGATGAATTTTTCAATTGCTTTCCAGATTTTTTCAGGATTTTCTTTGGGTGACGCATGTCCGGCACCTTCAATAATAATCAATTCTGCATTAGGGATATGTTGGTTCATGTATTTCGCTAGAACAACAGGTGTTGATGATTCTCCGCCATGAATTATGAGTGTAGGCACTCTTATTTTTGCAAGTTCAGAAGTTACATTAAATCCTGCTATGGCTGCGAAACAAGATTTTGTAATATGTTTGGGAGTCTGCAATAATCTCGTTACAACTTCCTCCAGATCCAAGTCTTCAAGGTCAGAGTATCGAGAGACGTATATTTTCAAAAATGAGCGATATGAGATATCCATCAGACTCTTTGACAATGAAAGTAGCAGTCTTCTCCCAAATGAGGAGGCTGGTTTAGCTGTTGAATCTATCAGAACTAGTTTATCAACCATATCTTGATAATCGAGAGTAAACCTCAATGCGACCATTCCACCCAGTGAGTGTCCAATGATGATAGCTTTTTCTACGTCGAGATTTTTCATCAAGGCGTGAAGGTCGTCTGAAAACTGCGTTATCGAGTACTTTCCCCTTGGCTTGTCCGATTGCCCATGTCCACGTAAATCAAGAATAATTATTCTTCTCTGATTTTTGAAATAACTAACTTGGGGTTTCCATATCTCGCTACTGCCCAGCACCCCATGTAGAAATATCAAAGGAACTTGAGTTTTGACTCCACGGTCTTCATAATAGAGCTTGACATCATCAATTTTGCAAAATGCCACATTACACCCCCTTCAATTAATAGCTAGTCTTGTCTGCCTTAACTTTTTTTCTCCATTATCCCAGAATTGCGCGAGATGGAAAGGTTGTCTGACATCTAGATGCCGAGGGAGGTTGAAGAATCGTTTGAAGAAAGTTGGTAAAGTAGTTTCAGAGTCAAAGCAGAGTAGTTAAATTTAAAAAGCATTTAGACAATGATGTAAATCTAATCTGGGCCATGTTGGCTCCGCGGAGACTGTAGAAATGAAAATCAAAATTTTTGTATTCATCTTAATTGCATTAGTGGTTGGATTGGTCGGCGGTTACTTGGTTGGTTCCTCTACTCCGAGTGATCAAGTTCCGAATTTGACAGATGAATTGGAGACGAAGAGTCAACAGATAGCGACGTTGCAAACAGAGGTTGAGACTCTAGAAGATCAAGTAGACGCTAAAAGTCAACAGATAGCGACGTTGCAAACAGAGGTTGAGACTCTAGAAGATCAAGTAGACGCTAAAAGTAGCCAGATATCAGATCTACAGTCGCAGGTTCAGAGCTTGAACAGTCAGATAGCTTCACTGCAATCAGATATTCAAAGTCTGAACAGTCAAATAAATACTAAAAACCAACAGATTTCGACTCTTGAGGCAGAAGCGAATAGTTTGCGAGTGAGCGTGGAGGTAGAACAGGTCTTATGGGATGCTGCTGCAGATACAGCTACGGTAACTTTGAGGAACACGGGAGGAGTGAACGTGACAGTGAGTTCAATAAGTCTGAGCGAAGCCTTCCCTGGGGCGACTTGGTACACTGATACTTCAGCAGACGCAAAAGGATTGGCAATTGTAGGAGAAGCTGAGATTTTTGTGTGGGATGGAGCAGACGTAGGTTTTGATCTGCAGGCTGCCACTTCCTATGTTGTTCAAGCGAATTATGGTTTAGAATACATTGCCCAATACGAAGGGGAAACACCAGCTAGCTAAAATGTCTCAATATTCTTGATTTTCTGCGCCTAATCGCAACAGCGAAAGTTTTTTGAATACATTTGTGTTATTATTGGTTTTATGGTGAGCTTGCGGACAAATGCTTTAATTCTGCTTTTAAAGAAAGTAAATCAATTTAAAAATTTTTAAATTATTAACAACATAAATTGTTGTGGGCAGAATCGATTTGCTGCCTTCTTTGATGTCAAATAAACTGGAATGGAGGTGAAAGGATGGTTTTAATAATCGTGACGTCTGTATTTCCTTCGGAAAAGGGTAGTGAGGTTCGGCAGAAATATGAAGAAATACAAGAGAATTTTCCTCTTCCGACGTTCATAAAGCAAAAGCAAGTGGGGGTGCGATGGGTTAGAGAGGGATTGAAGGGCGTGGCAGTTTATAAGGTAGAAAAAGGAAGCGTTGTAGACGCATTGAACTTTATCTATAGGTATGAAGGTGAATTTGCTGGAATCAAGGGCTATTCAAATGACATTGAGACTTTGCTGGAAATGGAAGAATTAAGTGGAGTTATGCCCCCATAAGATGTTTTGAAAAATCATTTAGCAAACTTGTGGCAATCATCTCTTCTTTAACCGAGGATGCCCACCTCGGTTGCTCGCTTCTTAAAGGTCTTTAAAAAAGGAGGAAGATGCGTGAGTTAATTTCCCCTCTAAGTGGAGGAAGTATTCAACTCTTCGAAGCTTCAAAAAATTAGCTTACAATTGTGCTCTTTGCGACCCGGACCAAGGCATTGGCGCATAGTCTAGTGAAATCATAAAGATCGTCTATTGGAATTTTAATATTCTTTATCTCTTCTCCGTAAAAAGTTAAAACTTCATCCTCAAATTCTGGGCTATTTCGTTGAAGAACATAATAAATTCTCAAGTTTTTAATGGGCTCCATCATAATTGCCCACTCGCTCGCTTCATCAATGCTAAGATTAACAAGTTCTCCACCAACGACGGCGGAAATTAAACGAGCATTCTTCCTGTTAACCAACCTTAAATCTTTTGTACGGATTGCCATTTCCCTCTTGTGCATACTATCAATCGCATAACAACCTTGACCGTACCCTAGCTCTTTCAAACCCAATACTCTCGCCCTATCAATGTTCTCCATAACTTTCCCCTCTAGAAATCGGCTATTCACACTTAAAAACTTCATTGCAGGTGAACAGTCACTGAAAAAAGAGATATTAGCACATCTTTTCCACAACCCGCAGAATTTCTTTTTTTGGGGAAGTTATAAACCTAGTTATTTTCGTAAAATTTAAAGCGCAATCTAAATTCAAATTTTGGCTAGTTACGCGAAGCCATTTTTATAGAATACAAGAATAGTTGCAGGAGAAAACGCATCTTCTTTGCTTGTGTGACCGTAAATACTTCATATGTTATACTACTTTCCAGCTTTCTATGGAAGCTAATATATAGCGTATACTGTTCCACTACAATCTCTACAAATTCTACGAGTGTACTGGAAATCTGGATCCGTAACAAAACAGGGAAACACGTTATACTTTCTATTTTGTGGGAACAAGCGAACTTGTTGACGAAGACTCAAGCCTTAATTAGGCATCCTGAATAATATTATTATGAGGTAATTTTATGAGGACTCCTAAAAACTTGAAAAAAGAGTTTCCAAGTGTCCTCGACAGTGCATATAAGCAGTACTTGCGTGACCTTTCGCGTTACAAAGAAGTCAAGCATATAATGAGTCAGGATGTTGTCACTATAACCCCTGAGGCGTCAATGGCTGAGGCTGCAGGAATAATGGGGGAGAGGCACATAGGAAGCTTAATTGTTACGAAGTATGAAACGCCGGTGGGTATAGTCACTGAGAGAGATTTATTGAGCAAAGTTTTGGCTTTGGGAAAAGATCCTATGGAAGAAAAAGTTGAGGCAGTAATGTCTTATCCACTCATTACTATAGGCCAAGCAGCAAAGATAAAGGAAGCAGCCAGAATGATGATTCAGAAGAAAGGCAGACTTGCAGTGTTTGACAAAGGAAAGCTGGTGGGAGTATTAACAGCCTCAGACCTTGTTCGCAGTTTGCCTGAGGTCCCTGAAACCGAAGTCAAAGTTGATGATTTTATGACTAAAGAGGTCGTAACTGCTGACGAGAAAACAACCGTCGTCAGCATAGCTAAGATTATGGGCGAGGAACGCATAGGTAGTGTCATAATTACCAGGAAGGGAAAACCTTTTGGAATTTTCACTGAACGTGACTTGCTCACCACTTTCTTGGTTAAAGGCAAACCGCTAATCGGAAAGGTGGGCAAAGAAACCTCTTCGCCGCTAGTCACTGCTCCTTCGGGAACAAGCGTTCACAAAGCGGCTGCCATAATGGTATTAAAAAAGATTAGAAGACTACCTATCGCTGCAGAGAATAATTTGGTAGGAATTATCACGGCACGTGATCTCGTCGAGGCCTATGCAAAATAGTCTCACAATCCCTTCTTTTTCTAACGCTTTAAAACCATGCGTGATGTCTCCACTGGGGGCTAGATTCTAATCTTTGATCAAAAAAGGGGAAAATTTGCGGGAGAAATCGCCACTTTTGTCTTGATTTGATCGCAATGAAATACTGCTACACTGAATAAGACTGCTTTACAAGTGACAACAAAGCGGGAGCTGGAAAAAGGAAAAGGCTTAGGGGCGACAGTTCCACTGCTAGCCGAGTGTACCTAACCTCGACCATTTTTTTGCTGGAATATAATCAACAAAAACAGTTGCGCATACAAAAAATTAGGGGAAAATAGAGCTTTAGTTCAGCGTTGATTCTATTTCTTCGCAAGTTTTATTTCTATTATTGAAACGTTTCTTGACCTGTTATCGCCTTCTCTTGCAGGCATCTCTTCTGTTCCGATACCGCGGTTGCTGGTTATTTCCGCCACGTCTACAGCAGTTGTTATCGCTCTACCTCTGGCCTTAAGCGTAATCTCATTGATAGCGCCTGAAGATAGCGCAGTCATGACCGCCATCACATAACTCATGGGCGGTTTATTTCCGACGAAAATTACATCTGGTTTCTTCTCTACGGGTTTCTTGGTCGTTTTCTTTGGTTCTTCAGCGACTGTTTTAGGTGTAGATTTTTCTGGGTTCTCAAATGCTTGTTTTGGCATCGATTCTTCTGCCTTTTCGGCTACAGGTTTAGGGGTTGTTTCTTCCGTCATTTTTTTCACTCCTTTTTTGGTGTTTCGAGTCTCTGTAATATTCCGCGTCCAAGTAGACACTGAACATCAAGTTAAACACTCTCAAACAGGCTAATAAATGCAACAAGCGCTTGTTTTTTAAAAACCCCAAAGTCGTATTTTATTCATTAAGCCAAAAGGTTGTTAAAATTAACAAGAGGGAGAGTTGCGAGTGACTTCTAGCGGGAAATTTCTATTAGGTATGTTCCAAGCTGGTTCTTTTTTAATTTAATATAATTTCGCTTTGATTTTCCTTGTTTAGCACGTAAAGTTTATAATTAACTCGGTATTAACTCACGGAAACGTCGGTAAACCGATTAATTTGCAATAGTGATGTACAAACGAGCCAACATTTCCGGGGAGCTTGGTAGTAGATGGAAATATTTGTTTTGGTGCCTTTAATTCTACTAGTTACTTTCGTTATGGGTTTAATGTTCAAGCGAATCGGTTTACCTTCAGTGGTCGGTCAAATCTTAGCTGGGATTTTTCTAGGTATTCCACTTTTGAGGGGCTTTCTTTTTGACACAGAATCATCTTTAGTAATAGTGGATTTTCTGGCATATCTCGGGATAGTCTTTCTGCTTTTCCTTGCTGGTTTGGAAATTGATATTGAAAAAATTAGAGAAACTTCAAAGGAATCGATTTTAATTTCTCTGAGTTCTGCTCTCGTCCCGTTTGCACTTGGATTTGCGTTTATGATGTTGGTGTTTCCGAGTTACGGGTTGATAGCGGCGTTGGTCTTTGGGGGGGCTATGATGGTGACTTCAGAAGCAACAAAAGTTAAGGTTCTTATGGACCTAAATAGCTTGAACACTCACTTGGGCGCTATTATGTTGGCTGCTGGTGCAATAGACGATGTTTTTGAAGTCTTGTTCTTGGCGCTTGTTGCGGTAATAGGAAGAGGTGGCGGTTTGCTTGAATTAGCTGCAATACCTCTGGAAATCGTGATTTTTGTTGTGATCGCTTTTGCATTCTTCAAGATCGCGTCTAAAGTTTTACGTTATCTTGGTAGAAACGGTGGCAATCAAGCTGAAATTTTTTCGTTAGTGGTTATTTTCATTATGGTTCTTGCGGGTCTTTCTGAGGGTTTAGGTATAGGTTACTTAATTGGCGCGATTGCAGGCGGTTTTATTCTTCAGATTGCGATGAGAAATATTAATGAAAGTCACAGGAGAGACATGACAAAAGTTACTGAGCTTATCGCTTTGGGTTTTATAGTTCCTTTTTTCTTTGCCAACGTAGGAATAAACTTTGAGTTTGATACTCTTTTTTCTAGCATTACATTGCTGGTGGCCACAGTCCTAATTGCTTTTTCCGGGAAAATCCTAGGATGCATATTGACAAAACCTTTTTCGCGTTTATCATTAAAACAGTTGTATTACACAGGGTGGGCGATGAACTCTAGAGGTGCAGCCGAGTTGGTCATTGCTCTAGCAGCAAAACAGTTAGGTTTGATTCCTCTTGAGGTTTTTTCGGCGCTTGTGGCAATGAGCATAATAACCACTCTTACTTTCCCACCCATTCTGGCAAGAGGCATTAACAAAAATCCGGGGCTTATGAATATCTCTGCTCATGAGCCGGTTAAGGAATAGTCCGCGATGTTTTGGAGGAGAAAAAGTATTATCTGAAATGAATTAATGAATAGCAAGGGATGTATATGAAAGACAAGATTAGGATATTAGTGGGAGTCGATGGTTCCAATCATTCGGATAGAGCGCTCTTGGAGGCTGTGACTATTGCTAAAAAGTTTTCTGGGTCTTTAAAGGTAATCACAGTCTATGGTCGAGGAATGGAAAATAAAGCAAAAGAGATCATAGAGCACGCAAAATTTTACTTGGAAAATGAAGTTGAGTATACAACTTCAACCATTCTTGGTTCAAATCCGTCTAGAGCATTGCGGTGTGTCGCTGAACGTGAAAATTTTGACTTGATTGTTGTAGGAAGCAGAGGGTTAGGCAGCAAAGCTTCGATATTGCTGGGAAGTATATCAAGGCGGGTCGTAGCAAACGCAAAGTGCAATGTTCTCGTAGTGAAAAAATGATGTTATTCTAGATTATGCACTTCAGCTTTTTCCATATGTGTTTTTGTGTGTTTTCTTTTTTGTTAAATTTCGCGTTTTTTACGCGGAATTTGTCTTTTGTCTAACAATCTTTTTGGTCTGCCCTTTGATTTGTAAATTTGCAGTTCTTTTTCTCTCAGAAAATTTAGAGCGATCTTTAATTTGCCTTCTGCGTATTCTCTCTTGAGTTTTGGTTTAAATTTCAGGAATCCTTTGAGAAAATTCTCTTCTACAATTGGAATATTGCAGTCTTTTTCATTAAGACATTCTAAGTTTACGCTTAGAGTAGTTACTCCCTCTAGGGTTCTTGCTTTCAAGAATGCCTCATATTCGCCTGTAAGGTATTCCATGTTCTCTCTTTGAAAAACTCCTTGCTCTACATCTACGCGGTTGAAAGGGGAATCGTTTATCCAAAAGGTCTCTGCTTCACGTTGAGGATTAAAGATTTTCATGTGAGTTCGCCCGCAGGCACATTTTTCTCTGGAGAGTACCGTAGTCGTGTCCTCTGTATCGTAATTAAGCAGTAGAGTGCCGGTTCTTTCGCCTACTGGTAATAATTTACTTAGAATGATTCTGCCGCATTCTCCATCTTTGACGAAATCTTGAAGACTTGGATCATAAACATCTAAATGCACCAAATCTTCTGGGACATGAAGGCCATTTATTTGATTGCATTCTCCACACATTGTGCCCTCTGTGCTTCCGTATGTGTTAAAGACTTTGCATCCCCAGATTTCTGCAAGATAGGAACGTGATTCTTCAGCAAAGCTTTCACCTCCAATTACCAAGCGTTTTATGCCTAATTCTGAGGGGCGTATTTTTTCTTTGGACATTTGTCTTGCCAGTCTTAGAAATTTGAAAACACTTCCTACGAGGCCTGTAGGTTTATAATTCATTATGACTCGGAGTGGAAAAACGCATTTGCCTTCTGGTATTATGGTCATTCCAATTTTGTTTGCAGCTAAAGTCATTGTGTTGGCGCCCACGTTCATGCCGTAGGACGCGCAGACCACAACACGATCTCCTTTGTCAAACCCTTGAGAAACAAAAGCTCTTGCGTATTTTTCTGCGTATCTTTCCCAGTCATTCCATGTGAAAAAGAAAGTTTTAGGCGATCCGCTTGTGCCGCTGGTTTCATGAATTGTGAAGACTTGATTCCAATCAATACTTCTGAAATGGAAGTCTTGACTTACGGGTGGCTGATTCTTGCGAATTGTGTTTCCAGAGACTATTGGGAGCTTTAAGAGGTCAGCATGTGTTTGAATTTGATTGGGATCTACATTATGTTTGTGGAACCACTTCCTGTAGAATGGCGAGTTTTCATTGGCGTATTTGATCGTGTAGCGAATTCGATCTTCAATTAATGCCTCGAGGTTTTCTCTTTTCATCGTTTCAATTGTTTGATTGAAGAACATTTGGCAAAACCACAATCGTTTCTTGAAAGGTTAAGACTTAATTGTTTTTCCATTAAAAGTGTAGAGCGCGTTATCCAATTAACGTGATCATCATTGTTCAAAAGAGTAAGAATTAGAATTTTAGTGTCGATTTAAAATTTATTCCAACCAACCCAAAATAAAACCAAAAAAAGGGTAAACGTCTATATGCTAGGTATCAAGCTTTGAACTAGAGGAGATTGAATATGAATCGCGAAC
>SMTZ1_10007032_pt1 | contig 11314 bp, 9 predicted proteins | sample DeeMarSWOR136_30_FD_25667 | JGI IMG/M metagenome (IMG submission 25667)
AATTGATGTTGATATATCACTAAGTGTTTTAAAAAACTATGAGGGCAACATAATTGGTTCTATAGGAATAATTAGAGATATTACAGAGAGGAAACATATAGAGGGAGCTTTGGAACAATCGGAAAAAAAATTTAGAGAACTTTATCATAATGCCCCTGTTCCATATCATACTCTTTCTCCAGATGGCTCAATTACTGATGTTAATGATAAATGGTGTCAAATATTAGGATATAATAAAGAGGATGTAATAGGTAAAACAATTTTTGATTTTATTTCAAAAGATGAACAAAAAGATGCAAAAAACTCTTTTAGAAAAAAAATCCAAAGTAAAAAACTCTATACTGGTGGTCATGAAAGGACTTTGTTTACAAAAACAGGAGAAAAAAGAATATTTATTATAAATGACTTTTTTTCATTTGACTCTTTTGATGAAGAGCAAAATATTAAATCTATTCATACGACAATGGAAGATATCACTGATCGAAAAAAAACTGAGAAAGATCTAAACATTTCCCTTAAAAATCAAGAAATTATAACTAAAATTTCAAGATTGTTTAATGGTCTTGAAGATTTTAATACAAAAATGAATAAATCTTTAGATATATTGGGAAAATCAACAAATGTAAGCAGAGCATATGTATTTGAAGATTATGATGAAGGAAAAATGACATCTAACACCTATGAATGGTGTAATGAAGGAATCGAATCGCAAATTGATAATTTACAAGACATACCTTATGAGACTTTTCCATCTTTTAAAAAGATTCTTACCCAGAAAGGTGTGATTAATTTTTCGGATATAAAAGAGTTACCTAAAGATATCTATGATGTTTTTGCCCCTCAAAAGATTAAATCAATTTTAATACTACCATTGATTTTTAATGAAGAATATTATGGTTTCTTAGGTTTTGATGAATGTATAGAACATAATAAATGGAATAAAAATGAAGTAGAGTTATTAAGAACTATTGCTCAAATATTTACAACTTCTTATCAAAAAAAGAAAGCTGATGACAAGTTAAAAAAACAAACTAATGCGCTTGCTGAAGCTAATGTTCGAGCTGCAAAACTTGTTGAAACCCTTAAGAAATCTGGAGAGGATTTAAAAAATAAAGTCGATGAATTAGAACGTTATAAAAAAATAACAGTTGACCGTGAAATTAAAATGATTGAGTTGAAAAAGAGAATTAAAGAATTTGAAAATAGTAAGGAAGTGAAATGAAAGTTAAAAGAAATCCAAATACTACATTTTCAAATACTGTTATTTAATATTTCCTTAAATTCAATATAAATATTTATTTGCATCTAATTCTAATTATTTAATATTTCTACTATTATAAAAGTAGGTTTTTTATATAATGAATTATTACAGATATTATAGGCGGAGGTAAAATTATGAAACATAATCTACTAAGAAAAAATATTGTACTATTGCTAGTAACTATATTTTGCTTTTCTACATTCAGTATAAGCAGTGTATTTGGTACTGGTGAAAAGAAAGACGAAATGTTAAGTCAAAAGATGATTAATATAAAAAATGATAATTTATTTGAAGATATTAATTACAGTCCTTATAATCAGGGAACTGAATATTGGGCATTGATTTTTGCTGTTGGTGAATATTTAAATAATCCCCGTCAAGACCGTCCATCAATGCTTGTTGCTGCTGAAAATTTAAAAAATGTACTTCTTGACCAACCTCATTGGAAGGAAGATCATATACATAAGGTTACTAGCGAGGAGTGTTATCTTTCAAGACTAATTTCCGAATTAAAATGGTTGGTTGAAAATGTTGATTCAGACGACCAAGTTTTGGTTTATTTAACAACTCATGGAAATAATTTGAGAAATAGTTTGGGAATGCCTGTAGATATTCCACCAAAAGATGAAGCCGATGGAATGGATGAAATGCTAGTTATGTATGATGGATTTCAAAATCCATATGGCTTTATTTGGGATGATTTGCTTAATTATTATCTTTATAAACTTAAGTCAAACAATCTGTGTCTAATTGTAGATAGCTGTTATAGTGGTGGATTTAACGATGAATCAATTGATACAGTACCTTTTAAAACAACATTTGGCTCTATATTAAACACAAGGTTGGTAAATATTTTGAATAGATTTTCAAATGCATTTTACTTTATGAAAATCTTAATTAATAACTTAATTGAAAGATTTACTGAAAACAATTTCAAAATTTCAGAAAGCAATATTGAAGAGGAAATAGAGGTAAAAAATCCAGATATGACGGATAAAGCATATTTATTTACAAAGGATTTTACAACCGAATTTAGAGGTGAAGGTAGAGTTGTTCTAATGTCTTCTGAAGAAGACACTCCCTCTTGGGGATCATATTTTTCAGATTTTTTAATAAGTGCATGGGGTCCAGGAAATTGGGCAGATTATTTTGGAAATAATGACGGCATAAATTCTGCAGAAGAGGCATTTGTTTATGCAAAACCTCTCACAGAAGAAGCAACTGAACACCGCCAGCACCCAACAATACTTGATAATTATAATGGTGAATATCTAATGACTTATACAAGCAGAGAACCAATCCAAATATTTTTACCGAATGGTGTTCCAGATGTAATACCACCGGGAGATTCTATTACAATTGATGTGGAGATTAATGAAATCATTGATGTTTATGTTCCAGGTTCTGGAAAACTATTTTATAGATATGGTGGAGGATCATACATTGAATCACCCTTAAATTTTATTTCTGGGAATTTATATCAGGGAACTTTACCACCTGCAAGTTGTGGTGACTCACCAGAATATTATTTTGCAGCAGAAGGAGAAGTAACAGGAATGATTTACTGTCCACCCGAAGCACCTAGTGTTGTATTTTCATCTTTTGTTGGTCAAAAAACAGTTGTTTTAGATGATAACTTTGAAGCAGATTTAGGCTGGACAGTTGAAAATAGCCCTGATCTGACAAGTGGTGCATGGGAACGAGGTGGGCCAATTGGTGGTGGTGTACGAGGTGACCCTATGAATGATTACGATGGATCAGGTAAATGCTATTTAACAGAAAACGGGGAAGGTAATACAGATGTTGATGATGGTACTACTTGGCTTATTTCCCCAACAATGGATCTTAGCAGTGGTGATGATGCAAAAATAAAATATGCCCTATGGTATACAAACCACTTTGGAAACGATCCTTATAATGATCTTTTCAAAACCTATATATCAAATGATAATGGTGCAAATTGGATACTTGTTGAAACAATAGGGCCTGAAACATCAGTTGGATGGAAGGAACATAGCTTCATGGTCAGTGATTTTGTAACACCAAGCAATCAGGTAAAGGTCAGGTTTGAGGCATCAGACTTAGAAGATGGTTCAGTGGTTGAAGCAGGAATTGATGCTTTTTATTCATTTATCTTCGATTGTAATTAAAATTATTTCTTTTTTTATTTTTTAACTAGAAAAATAGAATATTATTAATGCAGGCATTTTATCTATAAATACAGTGTTTCTGAATTATGCATGGTGTTAAAAGACTTCTCTGGTGGCTTCTGGCAGGTTCTGCTGGTGGTTTTAATAGAGGAAGAATTCTTGAAGAGTTATTTAACCAACCACATAATGCAAATGATCTATCAAAAGTTTTAAATTTAGATTATAAAACAATAAGACATCATCTTAAGGTTTTAGAAAAAAATAATCTTGTTACTTTTACAGGTAGCGGTTATGGTCAGATGTATTTTCCATCTGAATTAATTGAAAAAAATGAAGATATTTTTAAAGAGATTTGGAGTAAAATTGGGAAAAATAAAAAATAGAACTTCTTACTGGAGGTATAATTAGGATGAATGAAAACAAGTCAAAGATGGATCCAAAAGCAAAAGCAATTTCAATTTTATTTTTATTATTAATAATTGGAGTAGTTATTGGTTTTATTCTTTCTACAATAGGTTTAGGATTTATTGAAGATAAATATGGTGAAAGAATAAAAGATATTGCTAATAACTCAAAACCATGGGTGGCAGAACAAATCCAGCAGAACTGGAATAGATTTTCTGAAATGTATACCTTAATTACAATTATAATATGTATGAATCTTGCCTTACTTAGTGGACTATTTTATACTTATCTTAAGAGCTATAAAGAGACCCATTCAACATTTTTAATGGGGCTTGTTCTATTTTTAGGTGTTTTATTTGTTCAATCACTTCTTAGCTTACCAATAATTCAACACTCTGCAGGTCAGACCATTACTGATTTAGGTATTATTAATGTCCTACCAAATTTATTTGAAACTCTTGCACTAATTATTTTGTTTTATCTCAGCTCTGAATAGATTTGGGAGTAATTTGGGTCTGATTGGGAAAAGTTTCTGGTAAATTCATATATAATTTTGCAAACAATTTTAGTATTAAGGTGAAAAAATATGAAAAAAATAATTGGAACATTGGTTGCTGCAGGTCTTTTACTTGCATTAATGCCAATGACAGCCCTTGCTGATTCTGAATTAGTAATTGATGAGGATTCAGCAATTGATATGGATGCAAGTTATAAAAAAAGATACAAGCAAAAATATGGCTTATTAAATGTTGAAGAAATTGAAAGAAAAAAATCTGACATTGGTTATGAATCTAAACCAAATATCCAAACAAAAAGGATTTTTAAATTAAGAGGAGTATGGGGTCTTGCAGATGATAACGAGTCTGATGGATTTTTTGGAGGACAATTAAAACGACATGGAAGATTCATAATCTTTAGGGGTCAATATAATAAAACTGATAATGAATCCATGGGTAAAGTTTTTGGAATTATGAAAAAAGGATACTTTAATGGAATAGTAATTACATCTAATGAATATAAATGCAAGATAACAGGTCTTTATGATATAAATAAAGAAAATGGGACCTTAAAGATGAAATGGTTGACACCACATTATAGTGGTTGGGCAAGAGCAAAAATAGTTATCCCTGAATAAATACTTTTCCTTTCTTTTTTTTATTTGGCCTACTCACATATTTTTTTGTAAAAAGTCTAGTTCATTTTTTAATTTTATATTTTTTTCTTTATTATCAATCGAGGTAAAAATTTCATTTTCCACTATCAATATTATTTGAATTTAAGAAATCTGTACTTCTTTTATTTGTAAGAATAGTATAGTCGATTCCGAATTTTTCAATTTCTTTTACTATTGCCTTTGTTCTAGCTAGTGTCCATATCCCACGATAATTGGAATAAAAAGTATCTTCATATCCAAATCCTTCTTTTTTAATTATTTTAATTTTTTTTACTAAACATCTAAAACCTAGTGTAAGACCAAGTCTTAGAGTTAAAAAATTTGGTACAAATCTACCACATGGTTTGCATTTTCCTTTTCTTATATTTTCTAAAACTTGTTCAATTGTTTCTGCATATTCAGTTTCAGTCCAGGTGTATCCTAGCATGTATGCAGCATGTGCATCACTATTTGCCAGTTCTGGTATTTTAGTCTGTGACTTGTATCTAATGTTTGACAACCAGTTTATTCCATTTTTAGCTTCTACTGCATGAAATTTGTATCGTTTATAATTATTAAATCCGATTTTTGAGAATGGGTGAGGTGCAATTGATAAACCATTTTCTTCTTCAATTACCTCAAGTATTTCTTTTGTATTTTTAAAATCTGGTAGTTTTTTAATATTGAGTGCTAAAATATGTTTCTGAAACCTTAATTTGCCAATTTCAATTCCGGGAATTATTAATATTTCATATTGTCTGCTCAGATCTTTTGCTCTTTTTTTAGAAAGAAGTTTGTTATGATCAGTAATTGCAATTGCACTAAGTCCTACTTTTTTAGCTTTTTTTAAAATAATTTTGATGTCATGAATCGCATCTTTTGAGTTATTTGTATGGACGTGCAGATCAACTTTCATTTTTTAGCCTTATTTACAATCAATATTTATATATATTTAGAGATATTAAATTAAATAGCAATATTTTTCAAATTATTAGTAAAGGCCTTATACAAGTTTCATGTTAATTACAGTTTGAATTTGTCCAAACATATATTTTTTTTATTTGTTTGCGAAAATTCCCAATACCCTAAACCATCTGGATTTGTACATGAAACGTAAAATCCATGTAAATATATACGATTTGTATTTATATATATTTCTGTATTAAAAGTTAATCGATCACCTGAAATATTTTATGGATCAGGATAAATTAAAAACTCTAATTGTGGATTTTCAAATCATGACTTGGAATCCTTTTTCATATACTTTTTATAAGATTCACCAAAATTCAAAATATTAAAAAACTATTTAGAAAAGGTCTTTAGATGATAATTGTTATCAAAAAATGTCATTATCTGATGTGAGATTAAATGGATAATAGTATAAGGTTTTTCAATGAAAAAATGATAAACAAAAAATTTTCTAATTATGTTCTAGGCGTAGATGTTGGTGGGACCAATACTGGTCTTGTAGTAGCAGGAATTAAAAAATCAAAACCAATTTTACTATTTTCAACACACTATAAAAGCAGTAAACTATCCTCATTATCACCTGTAATAAATGATATTTTAACCTATGCAAAAACAAATTATGAAATAGATGTTGATCTTACTTGTATTGGTGTAGCAGGTGTTGTTACAAGATCAAATGATTATTGTCAACTAACAAATGCAAATTGGGAGGTAAGTGCAGAAGTATTGAAAAAAGAGACAGCTCTCCGTTCAATATTCATTATGAATGATTTTCAACTAGTTGGTTTTGGTTTAAATCTTCTTGATAAAGATAATAAAAATGATGTCTTTCCAATAAAAGCTGGTGGAGATAATCCTTTTTCAACAAAAGTAATTTTGGGGGCTGGAACAGGACTTGGTAAGAGTATACTTATCTATAATGAAAATTTTAATGCATTTATTCCAATTCCAAGTGAAGGTGGAAATATAGATTTTCCAGTCCATAATGATTTTGAATTTGAACTTTCAAAATTTGTTAAAAAACTAAGAGAAATATCACAACCACTTACTTATGAAGAATTAGTATCAGGTAGAGGAATTGAGGCGATATATTTATTTCTTAGAAGTAAACAGATTTACAATAATACTGATTTTACAAAGGAAATAGATGAATCTACTGATAAAACACCTTTGATTTCAAAATATAAAGAAAAGGATGAAACATGTAAAGAAACATTTAGATTATTTACTAAATTTTATGGTCGATGTGCGAAAAATTTGGTACTTGATACCCTTGCAAGAGGAGGGCTATATATAGCTGGTGGAATTGCTGTAAAAAACAAAGAGATATTTATGACAGATGATTTTACATCAGAATTTATTAATGGTTATAGAAGAGATGATTTTTTAAAAGAAGTTCCAGTAAATTTAATTCTAAATTATGATGTTAGTTTGTATGGTGCATGTTTTGCAGCAATGATTAAGACTCTTGCCAACAAAAGATAAATGTTTACCATAATTTTAAATTGATAATTTATATCAGCTATAAAATTAGAAACCAAAATTATAAGGGATTATAGTTATGAAGAAAAAAATAGTACCCGCAATAATTGCAAAAAATCAAACTGAATTAAATGCAAGTTTATCAAAAGTTTTAGATTATTTTGATCTTGTTCAACTTGATATAATGGATAACAAATTTGTTCCTAATACCTCACTTTTCTTTAATTTTTCTTTACCAAAAAGCAAATGTAAATATGAAGCCCACCTGATGATAAAAGATCCACAGGATTGGATAGAAAAAAATATTGATAAAGTTGATACAGTTCTTGTTCATTTTGAATCTTATTATAATCCAGATAAAATAATTGATTTTGTGAAAAAACATAATAAAAAATTTGGTTTTGTTTTAAATCCTGAAACTCCTGTAGAAAAACTTACAGAATTTATGGATGATTTAGACCAAGTTCTGATAATGACTGTAAATCCCGGTTTTTATGGAAGTCCTTTTTTACCTGAAATGCTTGAAAAAATAAAAAAACTAAGGGAAATGAAAAATACTCTTGACATAGAAGTTGACGGAGGAGTAACTGATAAGACAATAGGCCTAGTTGATGAAGCTGGAGCAAATATTTTTGTGTCAGGTTCATACATTGTAAAATCAGATGATATAAAAGGTGCGATTAATAATTTAAAAAAAATCATTCAATAAACTTTTCAGCAGTGTTTTTTTATTATATGTCTTAAATATGCTTTCATACCAATCACAATTTTATTTTTTACTTTTTTTACTCATATTAAAAATAATAAAACCAAGAATTAAAAAATCTAAATAATAAATTATTAGTTGTTTTATTCCTTGGTATATTTATCTCTTTTTCACCCCAGTCACTCTCAAGGTCTTTTGTATTTTTTGATTTTGCTTTTATTATGTATACATCTTGTTTTTTCCAGGAATGGGAAAGATTAATCATTAAACCAGACTCATATGGTCCTAACCAACCACTATTTGTGCCATCGTCCCAATCAATATAATAATAAATATTATCTTCTCCAGGATTAATACATTCAAAAGTATAATAATATTTTTTTCCAACTCTTCCATTTGCAGGACCTTTGATTATTGGGGCCTCTGGAGAACCATATGGTTTCATAAGTGGATATCTATCTTCATTTATACCACCAGAAATAGGATATGGTGTGTCACCTATTCCATCTCCATCTACATCAACACCTGCATAGTCATCCCAGAAGTTTCCACCTGAGGGATAATCATTATCCCAGAAGTTGTTACACTCATCATATCCATTGTTAAGACTGTTGTTTATAAGATTATTGTGATATAACTTATTGTCTTCAGAAGAACAACAAATTGATATCCCACTGTGTGAACACTTTTTTAAGGTATTTGAATAAATCTCGTTATTTGAAGAACTAGTTAATGATATTCCATTAGTAATTATATTTGAAACAAAATTTCCAACAATAATATTATATGAGGAATAATCAAGTCTAATACCATAGTAGTTATTGTTTTTTATTGTATTATTTGTAATTATGTTATCAAAGGAATACTCTAAAAAAATCCCATTGAGAACTCCGTTATTTGTAATACTTACATGAGAAATTGTATTATGATCTGAACCAACATATATTCCACTATGATGCCAAAATCCACCGCATTTTTGAATTGTAAATTTCGTTATTTTTACATAATCTGCACTGATCAAAAATCCATCGCTTTCCCCTTCAATTATTGTATAATCTTGATCCTCTCCAATGAGGGAAATTGATTTATCAATAACAATATTTGCAGAATAAATACCATTAAAAACAAAAACAGTGTCTCCATCTGAAGCATTTTCTATTGCATCATGAATGTTGCTATAATTTCCTGGTCCACTCCCACCAACATATAATGTATTTCCATTTAAGATAATATTTGTCGATTTTTTTAAGATTGTTTCTGTAGATTGAACATTATTAATAGCAATTAACAGTGTAATTAATGTAAAAATTATAATTTTCCTAAATAAGATAGACTTATCCAATGGTTTTCTCCCCTTTTAGAAAATTAAAGGTTTGTTTATATATATAAATATGTGTTATTTTTTTTATTAAAATATTAGCATTGTTATTTGTTTTTTTTAATATTATTTAAAATATTTTCCAAAATCCTTATAAATCAATAATTCTTATTATATAATAATAGGGAGGTCTAAAATGAAAAATATAAAGTATCTCTTAAAAGCAGTTGTAATACTAGGAATTGTCTTTGCATTCGTAGCACCTGGAGCAGCAATGCTTTCACAATATCAGGTAGAAAAAAAATTAGAAGCAAAATTACCATCGACAATGAAAACTACATTTGGAATGAATCCTGGTTGGGTTGAACAAGCATCTAATTTTTGGGAACCGAGCAGAGGTATACACTATATGCATGCTGTAGATGAAAACATCGTCTGGGCGGTTGGATATGATGGTAGCGGATCAAGTATACCCGTTCAAGAATTTACTAGAACAACAGATGGTGGGACTATTTGGCATGCAGACACCATAGATGATGCACCCATTGATGGAGACACAGCAATGATTTTTGCATTGGATGCTGATCATGCATGGGTTCCAATTCATTCTGGGGATCCACAAGGTATTTGGAACACTTCAGATGGTGGATCAACCTGGGATCATCAGGATACAGCTCTATTCAGCGGAACTGGCGCGTTTCCAAACTGTGTACATTTCTGGGATGAAAATGACGGTTGGTGTATGGGAGACCAAGTTGATGGATACTATGAAATTTATACAACAACAGACGGTGGAAATAACTGGGTTAGAGTTCCTTCAGAAAATATACCTGCTCCTCAATCATCGATAGAGTATGGTGTTGTTGGGTATTACGACGTTGTTGGTGATACTGTTTGGTTTGGAACACAAGATGCAACATATGGTGGCCGTGTATACAAGTCGACTGATAAAGGTCTTCATTGGACAGTTTCTGATGTTATTTTTTCACCGGGCTCATATATAGATATCCGTTTCAGAGATGAATTAAATGGCCTTGCGATGGATAAGAACTTTACAGATGCAAGTCTTGCAGAAACCTCAGATGGTGGAGATACCTGGACATCTATAACATACACTGGTAAATGTCATGGTGCAGACTTTGATTATGTACCTGGAACGACAAATATGTATGTTTCAACCGGTGTACAAACAGGAGTTCCTGAAAACAATGGTGCAACATTCAGTCTTGACGGTGGTCATTCCTGGACAGCGTGGTCAGAAGTAGAAGGAATTCAATTATTTGGAACCACTTGGGTAGATGGAATAATTGGATGGGGCGGTAACTTTAATGTTGACGAAACTACTGGCGGAGTATACAAATATACACCTGGTACAACAAATAATCCACCAGATAAACCAATTATTGAAGGACCAGCAATGGGTACCGCAGGAAAAGAATATGATTACACATTTAAGGCATATGACTTTGACGAAGATGACATTAAAGAATTTGTTGTTTATTGGGGAGATGGAACACCTGATGAAACAATATCAGGACCTTTTGCACCTGGAGAAGAAGTAATTGCAAGCCATACATGGGAAAGACAAAAAGATTATAAAATTACTGCAACAGCAGAAGACGTAAATGGTGGTGTCTCAGAAGAAGCATCATTTTTTGTAACAATGCCAAAAAATAAAGCAGTACATAGATCAATATTCCTATGGTTCTTTGAAAACCACCAAAATATATTTCCAATATTAAGACAAATTTTAGGGCTTTTTTAGCCCTAACTCTATTTTTTTTCTAATATATCGAAATATATAAGGTTTAAAAAATAAATTATTTAATATATTTAGAATTATTTTTTTATCATGATATTAATTAAAGAA
>SMTZ1_10007033_pt1 | contig 11313 bp, 12 predicted proteins | sample DeeMarSWOR136_30_FD_25667 | JGI IMG/M metagenome (IMG submission 25667)
ACTCGATACACTGACCCAACAAATTGATATGCTGGAGAAGACTTTGGCCCCTCCTCCTGCAACGAGTAAACCCACCTTCGTGATCAAAAGGAGACCACTCTCTCTGGGAAAAAGGCGTTACCATAAGGTTAAATCAGGAGATACCCTGTCCAAGATCGCTCAACAGTACGGTACCTCGATAGAGGAACTCTGCCGGCTCAACAAGATCAGCTCGGAACAACTTATTTACCCAGGCCAGAAACTCTTGCTCGCTACAGAGGACACTCAGTGAGGGCTTGATCTTTCAACTAAAGGAGATAGGCACCTGGCAGTAGATTAATGTCTTTTCGAACCGAAGATATAACGATAGATAAATATATAGTCTTAAATCCCAGAAATCTTTTGCCGATTTATCGAGTTCTGTAACAGAGTATCCTTCCACCTTGCTGAATTTATCGGTTTGCGGAAGAACTAATCATTTATCACCTACCACCCTGGCAGTGTTTACTTTGAAGTTACCTGCTATCTTGAGCAGGAATCTATCGCGCTAAATTCATGAGATTCGGATGAAATCTGAAAGTGGGAGACAATCCTGTTTATCTGCAATGATGGCAAGTTGTGTTGTCAGTTTGGTTATGTTCTGAGTATTTAGTTCTTTCCATCTTATTCAAAAAGGATTTTAAAATAATCCTTACAGTTCTTCTTATTCAATTTAATTCTATTCATCCAGATACTTATGCAATATCTCCATGGGAAGGATGAGGGTTTTAGAAAAAAGACTTTGCAGTCATTATGGCTTTATGATAGAGTACCCATGTAAAAGTCAAGTATACACATCCTTCCCAATACATAAAGCCAGAATGCCAGAGAGGTAGGGCCTTTGGCACGGCTGGTAATCCTCTATAACGTTATTCCTCCCCTGGTAGAGATCAGGGTCACACCTAGTATAACCGAACATCAGAATTATGTTGCAACTTTTTTCTACGATTTTGTAGGATCTTTGATAACCTATTGATATTAAAATAGATTCTGGTTTCTAGATATGAAAGCCAATAATGATGTGGTTTCAATGGGTTAGGACCACTCGCAACATAAGGCAAGAGATCTTGAATTTTACGATTAAGAACCTTCATGGATTGGTGTCTACTGATTTACAAATGGATGTACCACTTTACGATGCATTTCTCTCTTGCATTGTTTTCGTCTCCGAGGCAAGCCCTCGTACATAATTAAATCCCTCATAGAGCTTAAAGGGCAGGATCGATGTGGATTAACGAGATGAGTGTGGGAAAAAAAATAAAAAATTACTTGACATACCTATTGCATGTAATAGGGTAAGGGTAACAATATGGCATATTATACGTTCTTAAGGCTCTTTCTCATTGTGTTTTAGTTAGTTGCTTATGGTGTTGATGTTGCCCTATTCCTGATGCGATAACACCATAGATGTAATGCCAATGCCATTCGGCTAGGCTCCTTTGTAGTTTCTCAATTTTCTACAAGATCCCCTGCGAAACGAACCGTGGAAAGCTATTTATTTCAGTGGGATTCTCACATCGCGTGCTCATATTGATAGCCTGTTGTTCTCTTGTTTCACCTTCAATGCTGCAAAGGTCATACCGCTTATAGGATAACGCGTACACGCAGATACTCGTTTCGCTACGTCCGGGCTCATATCTAATCCAAGAGGCACCGCTAAGATCCACAGCCTCACCAATAGCACTCAGGATTGGCGAGGCAGTTTGCTACGGATTTCGGGGTGAGCAAATGATCATCTACTGTCTACCAACAGCAAACCGCAGAGAAAGAGCTTAGCATATAACACCACGGAGGTACCCATGAACCAGGCAAAATGTGGAGATAAGGTGAAGGTAGACATAGACGTTTTTTTGGAAAACGGTACAAAATTTGTGAGCTCAGGAGATGATGAACCGCTCGAGTTCACCATTGGAAAGGGAGAGGTGATCTCAGGTTTTGAGAATGCTGTGATTGGCATGGAGGTGGGTGAGGAAAAAACAGTGAAGGTTCCCCCCGAAGAGTCATTTGGACAGAGGCATGAAGAGCTCGTGGTGGGTGTGAGTAGAAGCGATATTCCCGAACATTTTACCCTTGTTATTGGAGAGCAACTACAGATACGTCTCAAGGGGAGCGATCCTATCAAGGCAACTGTCGTAGATATGAGTGAAGACACTGTCACCCTTGATGGGAACCACCCGCTCGCAGGATACACCTTGACATATAACATCCTGCTAGTTGCAATAAAGTAGTGTTTGCCATCTGTTTTTTTAGGGTGAGCGCCGAGAAAGGGGATACCAATTGTCGCCTCTTAGGAGTAACAGTGAACATCCTTTCTTTTGATGAGAAAGAGGCAAAAACCGCTATGCAACCTTTGTGCAGAACTATAGCAATCTCAGTTACTACCCTTCTTATAGCACTAGTGTATTCTCCCGTGCTCCTAGGAGAGGAGGAAGCAATTGACTTAGATTTTAAGGACCATACTGTCACTGCCGATATTGAAGGAGCCCCGCTACGAGCTGTCATCGAGGAGATTAAAAAGAAAGTACAGGGGATATGGTTCAAGGTATGGCTCAAGAGGGGTACGGCCTCGCTAGATGAAAAGGTCTCAGTAGAATTTGAGCATCTGCCCATTCGAAAAGGAATGGAGCGAATCTTTTCAGATATGAACCATAGCCTCGTCTTCGATAGAAATGGTAGGCTTCTGGGAATTTTCCTCCTTGGTAAGCCCGAAAAGACGAGGTTCAGGGCAAGAATACGCATAGGGACAGCAAAAAGTAGATCCCCTGCAAGGTACATAAGGCGGAAATAGAAATAGAATGGACTGTTTTTAGATCTTCATGTGGAAGGTGCTTGAAGAACTAAGGCCGAATACTTAAGTGGGTTGCCTCTCTTCCGGGTCATTTGCTGGTAAGATATTTAGGAAGATATCGAAGTAAAGAGAAGGAGTGATGGATGAACGGCAATTCGAACAAAGAAAAGAAAGACTTCTTGGGGGACATCGCCGACGCACTACGACACACAGGGAACACTAAAGCTATTGGGTGCCGAAGGACTTCGTCTACGTTCAGATTGAATAAAAGTGCCCTGATTATTGGCGGACTTGGGGTAGTCCTATTGATTATCTTTCTTCCTCTCTTGCTTGGGCGTGATGATGAACTCTCCCGAGAAGATTATCACTCGATTCGGATCGGGCTTAGCCAACTCGAAAAGCGACTCACCCACCTGGAGGGGATGGAGGAGAGAGTTGCCTTTCTTGAGCAACGGGAAAAGGCACCTGGCGCTTCCTGTCCTCAGCGATATACTGTACCGGAATCGCGCAAAGCACCAGGTTGCCGCATCGGTTCTCTTGGAGGTAAATGGCTAACGTGAGGAATCGTACCGTAAATTTCGAATACAGAGAGGGAAGCTGGGATGATCCTTGCTCCAGAGAGGAATCCCAGCGCACAGAAGATACTGCTCCGGACGGGGAGTACACACCAAACGAAAACTATGGTGCACTTTTGTCATTCCTTCGTAGTGTAGGAACGTGTCACCTTCTCACGCCCGAGGAAGAAAGGGTGCTGGCGAAGGAAATAGAAGCATGCCGAGAAAAACTCATCGTGCTGTGTATGGAGCTCTCCTCGACCTTGCGAGACACCGAAGGTCTCACAATGAGCATCAGGAAGGAGAAAAGAAAGGAGATGGAGGGGAGAGGAAATCTGATTGAGAAAATGCTCGGGAAGCTCAAGGCTATTGATAGATCGGTAACAGATCCAAGAGCGAAATCCCTGCTGGAACAAATCCATCAGGTGGAGGTACAGCTCCGTTGTGTCAGCGAGAGAATGGTTCGAGCCAACCAGAGGCTCGTCATCCGCATCGCACGGCTACACATGAACCGAGGACTGCCGCTTCTCGACCTGATCCAGGAAGGCAATCTCGGGCTCATGAAGGCGGTGGTCCGATTCGATCCCGGCAGGGGATACAAATTCGGCACCTACGCATGGTGGTGGATCTGGCAGGCCATGGATAAAGCTGTGAAAAACAATAGCAGGCTGATTCGTCTCCCCCTAAGCATTTATGAGTTGAGGAGCAGATACAGGCGGGCAATCGCCTCACTCTCCGGGGAGGCTCGAGACCCCAGTCCCTCTGAGATCATGGAGAGGGCCGCGCTCTCCTCTCAACAGTTCACAAGCCTGAGAGAGCTGGTGAAGGAGACGGTATCGCTCGATAAAGCCGTGGGTAGTGGTGAGCGAAGACTAGGTGAGCTTATTCCCTCCCAGGGGTCAGAATCTCCCATTGAGGTGGCTTCCCTGAAGGAGCTTTCCGATAAAGTGAGGGGTGTCTTGAAGGTGCTCACCCCAAGGGAGGAGGAGGTCATCACAAAAAGGTTCGGCATCAACCACGAGAGAGACCACACACTCGAAGAGATCGGGGCAATTTTGAGCATCACCAAGGAAGGAGTGAGGCAGATAGAGAAAAGAGCCCTGGAGAAACTCAAAACCGTGAGGTGCAAATCCCAGCTCCGTGAATTCTGGGCCATCGAAAAATAGTATTGCGAGTCGAGGTCTTAGATGACACCCAGGTAACCTAGAGAGGTTCGCTGCGAGAGTCAAACCACTGAAAAGGAGGCCAAAGTTCGGTGGCGAACGATCTGAAGAAGAGGAGAAAGAAGATAAATAAACACAAGCACCGGAAGTTCCTCAAGAGGGACCGCCATAAAAAAAATAACATAATGATAATATTTGCCAACGACACCACAGCGGTCTGAAATTGAGGAACCAGAAAGGAGGTAAGATCATGGAAGCACAGGCGATTGACAATATCGCGGGGATCCACCAGGAGGACGGAAGCGTGAAATGCAGGAACTGCATGAGCGAGGAGGACTGGAAACAGCTCAAGGAAGAGCAGATTATCACTGTTGAGGATATTGAGAGGGACAACAAGTGGATCTGCTGTGATTACTGCGAGGAGAGGTTGTAGACCAATATGAGTGAACGTCAATCGAGTTACTCCTTTATAAAGCTCGATGAGCACATCATGCTCTTCGACCACAGCACAGGTGAGCTGTATCTCCCGGTCTATGCAATCCCCCAGGAAGACCTCAGGAGAACTTGGGCGGATATCGACGTGAAGATAAAAGCAGCGGTGGTGAAGTGGGAGGGAATGACGTTTATCTCAGCTACATTGGCGCAAGAGATTTCCCCTGACAATGCCGGAGACTACGCAATGGTTGAAAAGATCATTAAGGAGAAGCTGGGGGAGAAAGTCGACAATTAGGTGGAACCCATAGCGAAGCCCCCAGTTCGCGGTCAGAGATTATTTTACAAGGTCACCCCCGAAATGAGTCAAAGCGAACGGACAGAGCTGGAAAGACGGGAAACGAAGCCTCCCGAGACATCAAGTCTCGGGGAACTCCTGAGGAATGAACGGGAAAAAAAGGGCCTCAGCTATTCCCAGATCTCTGAAATAATCAGGCTCAGGCCCTACATTCTCGAGGCCCTGGAAAATGAAGACTGGAGCCATCTGCCGTCACCTGTCTTTGTGAGGGGCTTTATTCGGGCCTACGCCGGAGTTCTCGGTGTCGAGCAGGCGAAAGCCGTGAAGCTTTACCAGGAGGCGGCGCCTGCTGAAACTGCCAGGCCAAAACCAGTTGAGAAACCTGCCAAGACCAGGAAAAAGCTATCCCTTTCCCTCGTACCTCTCTTGATGGCCGTGGCATTCGCCCTTTATCTATGGAAAGGATATTCCTCTCACGATAAAGGATTGATGGACTCCGACAGGCTTCGCGTGTCGGAAAAGCCCACCCAAGCAGAGCACAGGGAAAGACCGAAGCCTCCGAATGACCAGATGGAGATGCCCGCTCCCCACATACCCGATAAGGTATCCGAGGGGGTGCTGAGTGTCGAGGTCTTTTCTTCAGAAAATGCAGAAGCCCCACCTTCCTCAGCTCCAGCAACTCCCCTGGAATCTGGGCCAGCCCCTGACATCGTAACCCCTGAGCTGAGCCTTGAGATAGAGGTGAAAGAGATGACCTGGATCAGGGTCTTTGTGGATGATCAAGAGCCGAGAGAATATATGCTTCGCCCCGGCGATCACTTAGACTGGAGAGCCACAAAGGGCTTTGAAATGCTTATCGGAAACGCGGGCGGCATCGATCTTGAATTCAACGGCACTGAGCTCAGAAACCTCGGGAGCCACGGTGAGGTGGTCCGCCTGAGACTCCCAGAAGGCTATGAAAGGGCTATTTGCAGGACTAAGGCGGAATGAAGGGTGGCCATCCAGATCTAAACCAGGTGTGTACGATTTTATTTAGTAATGCACGAGATTCAATGCCAGTTGGGCGGGCGATATTACTCTTGCTTCTCAAACAGCACCAGGACTCACCACCGTGGTTCCTGTAGCGTCTGGCCTGTAACTTTTAGGGTTTTGATTTAAATGTATGGCGTGGAGGCGTTCATTTGAATCTGCTTTATCGAGAACCGTTTTCTATTTAGTTCATGGAGCAAACCTACAATCTAACGATTCTCCAATAGCTTATAGCATAAGGAGGTAGCACAATAGGAAAGAAGAGAATCTACTGCATTACCCTCAATGCTCTCGTGGATATGAGGGAAACAGACGATGGAGAGAAGACCCCCTGGATCTCATTCAGCGGATGGAAACAGGGGATAGTTACAAGGAAGAACCGCGTTATCCACACCGATCCAATAGACCGAATGACCAAGGAGCTTATGGCATACATCGGGGAGAACCTCTTTAAAGCAGCCAAGGAGATGGTCAGTGAAGATGAGGCTCTGTAGTTCTCAATAGTCAATCTTCTCTAATAAGGGGATGAGCTGTTATTATTAGCTTCAACTTTGGGGATTCCCCTCACATTCCTGGGTACCAAGCTGCAGCCCCGAGAATGACAGAGGGGATCGTATCATTTCCTATTATGATATGGTTTCCTATCAGGGTGAGGGTGGACAGGCCCCCTTCATCACCACTACCTTGCAAAAAGGAGCAACAGATGAATGAACATTCAGACAGTGGAGCGAACGAATTCCCGGGGGACATTTTTCGGATGCCCTTGGAGAGCGTAACAATCCAGGCTTATTTCTAAGAACTTTCTACTGTATGGTTAGCCAAGAAGGTCGGGGGACAAAGGGATTATGTTTAAGATTTAAATCTAGAGGAGGTAGCTAATATGAAAAAAGAAATGATAAAACCGTTTGTCTGGGGTATCGTGGTTGGTGCGATTGTGTTGCTCATTGTCATTTTCTCGGCAGGATGGGTAGTGACAAGTGGCTCTGCCCAAGATAAAGCTGAGGAAATGGCCGAAAAGGCTGTTATAGACCATCTGGCACCGATTTGTGTCGCACAGTTTCTCCAGGATCCAAACAGGGAAGAGCGACTCAAGGAGTTGAAAGAAAAAAGCCCCTGGGGGAGAGGCGAGTATGTGGAAAAAAGCGGTTGGGCGACAATGCCTGGCGCTGAATCGCCTGCTCGTGGAGTTGCCGATGAATGTGCCAGACGGCTTATGGAGTTCAAGCGGTAAGTACCCCTTCGTCCCCCACTTCTGCTGACCAATTATAGTATAATCCTGGATGTTATGCCAATTGACCTGACCCGATTGAAGGAGAATAGTAGATAATGAGGGGGGAGGATTAAAACGTATGGCCCCATGTCCTGTGAAGAAGGACGTCCAGCCGGGCGATGTCCTGATACCCAAGGGGGGAATCCATAGGTTGCAGTAATGATGGAACATCATCTACCAGTACCCCCTCGAAAGACTTCAGTCGGAAGAGGCTTCATACAATTTAGACATCTTCTTTGCTTGTATAAAGGAAAGACAACCAGGCATACTCTATATCCAATGCAGGATCGGATTGGCTCTGCGTCTTTTTAATTGAATCATGCCACTTTTGCCTTTAACTGATTTCATTTAATGCCCAGACAAAAGAATCTAACCTTGTTGGAGGCGGGAATACCTCAACACAGCAATGATAGAATCCCTGGGATCATAACGATTTTTTGGCCCTATTATTATGAAGAAATATACACTTGAGCAACATATCAAAGCAACACAGGTGGGAACTGCTGATGACCAATTCGTTGTTCGGGCAATGACCTACAACATCCATAGTTGTGTCAATAGAAACAGAGTAGTCAATCCCCAGAAAGTGGCGCACATTATCGACGAATTAGATGTGGATATAGTCGCCTTACAGGAAGTCGATGCTGAAAAAACTGCCGGCAAAAATCAGAATCAGGCAAGAGTCCTCGCTGAAATACTAAACATGGATTACGTCTTTTTCCCGGTTGAAAGTAAGGGATTGCATGCGTTTGGACTTGCCATCCTAAGCCGTTTTTCATTCAGGGAATACTATTATGACTGGTTGCCGAATCTCTATCCAAAACTAAATCCACGAAAACGAGGGGCTATTCGGGCGATGCTTCAAACACCGGTAGGGCCGATATATTTCTTTAATACTCATCTTAGTCTTTATAAGCAGGAACGACGCAAACAGTTGAAGACGTTACTGGATAAAAAGTGGCTTTCGTCAGTTCCGGAAAATGAACCGGTAATTTTCTGTGGAGACCTTAATGCCGGTGCATTGTCAAAAACTTACCGTAACTTAGCGGAATATTTAATAGACGTTCAAAAGAAATTGGATGATCCGTTGCTTCCCAGACCGACATTTCACTCTAAAAGCCCCCTTTTTCGTATCGATCATATGTTTGTCTCAAGGCACTTCAATCCCATCAGGGTAGAAGTAAAGATAAACACAGATACTCAGATGGCTTCAGACCATCTGCCTCTTATTGCCGATTTGGCGATGAAAAATAGTAAATCAAGAAAATAAAGCTACGTTCCCCAATTCGGACTGATCATAGACTCCCAGAACCATCTAAATCTATTTCATATTGGTCTGGATATCCAAAAGATTCAACAGCTTGATACTTACCGATATCAATCGAAAAAGGAGATATGTTACATATCTCATGAGTAACTCCTACACTGAGGGAGTTACTTACACCAATAACACAGTCTCAAAAGAGGCCGGGTCAATCGCTCCTGAGAAACTGGAATTGTTTCTTCCTGATATAACACACAGCGGGTTAGCTGTGTGACGATTGATTCTATGAGGCTGCCAGTGGTCAAGTTCCTTTTTCATGACTTGATAAAGAACCGATCTTCTACTTTCGTAATTAATCGAGCTAGCAGCTTCCTTTTCCGTGAGGCTCTTCTTTTGCCTCGAATGATCTTCTATCTATGTTTACTTCTCTTTGCCAGACGCCTGATGCGCTATTCGACTAAGTGTAACGATTAACAAGTCCTAACTGGATCATAATACCCTTCCACCTCTCTAATTTTATCGATTTGCGGAAGAAATAATCATCTATGACATAGCCCGTTGGTGGGTCATTTGGAGGCATCTTTCCAGGGATAATTTTTGAGTTCTAAAGTGAGAGTACTATCACTAGATGTTGTAGTGGGTATCCTCACAGGAGTAGCGGAGATGGTGGACTCTAGCAGTCAGACTTATCACAGGTTTTGGAGTCAGTTGATATCCTGACCTTTTGGATGCATACCTGAAATTTCATCAGGATGAAACCGCCATTCGCTTCCCCGCCTCCCAGCTTCCTCTCCTTTCCCTCTTACTCACTGGCTCTCTCCTTGCGTTTTTCCTGCTGATTGCTCAATTGCAATTCGGCCTTGACAAAGTGACTATAGTTTGTAAAATACGGTCAATTGAGTAACCGAATTTAAAGTAATTTTGATGCGCTACATACCTCAAAAACACCTTGAGAATCTCAGGCAATTAGTAGCCCCTGGCAAAGTAGTCGTCATTTGCGGCCCCCGCCGGGTCGGAAAGACTACTTTGGTTAAGGAATATCTGAAGGGTGTTAAAGCGAAGAACCTCTTTGTAGATGCCGATGATATCGTCGTCAAGGAGTATCTCGAAAGCCAGTCAATCAGCAAACTTCGCGATTTCGTGGGAGATCATACCCTGTTGGTAGTAGATGAGGCACAACACGTTGCGAAAATCGGATTAAACCTCAAGCTCATCGTCGATCATATCCCCACAATTCGAATAGTTGCCACGGGATCCTCCTCTCTTGATCTGGCTAAAGATGTCGGTGAACCACTGACGGGTAGGAAGTTTCTTCTCACCCTATTCCCTCTTGCCCAAATGGAGATCTCTAACATCGAAAAGCCTCATGAGACACAAGCAAACCTCGAGTCACGCCTCATATACGGCTCGTACCCGGAAGTTGTCACCATGCGAAGTAATGCAGGACGTGAAGAGTACTTGCGAGAAATTATCAGCTCTTATCTCTTCAAAGATATCTTGGCGCTTGAAGGGATCCGTTATGCTAACAAACTCGTCAGGTTGCTGCAGCTGCTTGCTTTCCAAATCGGCAAAGAAGTCTCTTTGACCGAAGTGGGGGTTCAGCTGGGAATGAGCAAGAACACCGTTGAGCGGTATCTTGATTTACTGGAAAAGGTTTTCGTAATCTACCGGCTCAGGGGATTCAGCCGTAATTTGCGGAAGGAAATCACCAAAAATCAGCGATGCTATTTCATTGATACTGGAATCCGCAATGCACTGATTCAAAACTTTAATCCCGTTGCTATCCGCAATGATCTTGGCGAACTCTGGGAGAACTACATCATGACGGAGCGCCTTAAAAAAAGAGAATACTTACGCCACGCAACCAATCCCTATTTCTGGAGAACCTATGATAAGAAGGAAGTAGACCTTGTGGAAGAACAAAGGGGTAAGCTCTTCGGTTATGAGATAAAATGGAAAGATATTCCTGTCAAGCCACCCAAAGACTGGCATGAGAATTATCCTGACGCTCATTATCAGGTGATCCACAGGGAGAATTATCTAAAATTCATCCAGTAATGGAAAACGAACATAGTCTCCCTCTTTTTAGCGCAGCGCTCATTAAGCCCCGCGCATTTAGTCCTAAAATACCCTGCTCCATGGCCCCTGCTCCCAACCTTGAACTTTGAACCCTGAACCTTTACCCCGTGAAATTTACGATAGTGATAGCGAAGTTCACCCCGTTAAACTTATTTGTTTTTTTCTGTTTAACTGGGGCGTATTTCACTGGGGTTGAACCCAGAACCCATCTTTGAATCCAGTCTGCCCTTTGCCCCATGCCCTTAGCCTTTGCTAATCTGCCTTATGACATGCGCCCAACCTTGAACCTTGAACGGTGAACCTATAATACCCATATAACCCCCCGTATAGATAGTTAAATATTCAATTTGCTTTTTAATGTCTCTTCTGGTACTAGAGAGGTGATTTCTTTCCTGCAACATGTAATCACTATATGGGA
>SMTZ1_10014467_pt1 | contig 11313 bp, 8 predicted proteins | sample DeeMarSWOR136_30_FD_25667 | JGI IMG/M metagenome (IMG submission 25667)
CAGCCACCAGCCCGAGACGACGAACCTCAACTACGCCCTCGACCTCGACCGCTTCGGCCTCGCGCAGGGGGAGTACTGGGTCCACTCCCTGGACCAGAACAGGAGCCTCGGTGCCTTCGAGAGCAAGGGGGATCTCCTGGAGGTGCCCATAGAGGTCGAGGCCCACGGCACGAGGCTGCTGCTCATATCGAGGACGAGGCCCAATCCCAGCTACTCGGTGGACGTCTCCCCGGAGATACCCACGGCTGAGGAGGCCACGGGGCTCTGGAGGTTCCGGCTCAGCGTGGAAAGCGACCACGGGACGGTGAGCGGGGGAGGCAGCTACGATCCTGGGGCGGAGGCGACCTTCAGGGTCTCGCCCAACATCGTCACGGAGAGCGAGGGGGTCAGATACGTCTTCATGGGGTGGAGCAGCGAGGACGGCGGCTACGAGGGCTCAGACAACCCTGCCACCGTCACGATGAGCGGGGACTACACCGAGACCGCCACTTGGAAGGTCCAGTACTACCTCGCCATGGAGGCGGAGATCGGCGGCTCCGTCACGCCCACGCCCGGCTGGTACGACAGCGGCTCGGAGGTGCTGATCACGGCCAAGGCCGGCGAGGGCTTCGCCCTCTCCTCCTGGATCGGCTCCGGGGGCGGATCGTACTCGGGGACGAGGTACAGCGCCGTCGTGAAGCTTGATGGCCCCGTCACGCAGAGGGCGGTGTTCATCGACACCAGCCTCCCGGTGGCCAAGGCGGGCTCGGACGTAAAGGTTAAGACCGGGAGGAACTTCGTCCTCGACGGAACGAAGTCGACCGACAACATCGGGATAGTGAGCTACGAGTGGAGCATCGACGGCGGCCCAGCGCAGTTCGGCCCCATAGCCATCATGAGCTTCGACCAGCCGGGGAGCTACACCGCTACTCTGACGGTGAGGGACGCCGTCGGGAACTTCGACACCGACACCGTGAGCATAACCATTGAGGCGACTCCCGGTGGCGGCGGCTTCAACATCGGGATACCCCCCTGGATGCTGGCCATCATCGTGCTCGGCTTCGTCCTGGGGATTCTCCCCTACATATTCGTCAGGAGCACCACGGGCAACAGGTGAGCCGCCTGGGAAAAGCCCGGCCTGGGCGCACGGAACAAAACAATTTTATTCGAGCCTGATTCCGTCTGTTGGATGGACTTCGCCCCTCTGGTGGCATCCCTCGCCCTCTTCGCGGCCATGGAGTTCGGAGACAAGACCCACATAGCGGTCATCACCCTCTCCATGAAGAACAGCCCCGTCGAGGTCTTCATCGGGGCCCTCGCGGCCTTCGCCGTCATCGACGGCGCCAGCGTCTGGGTCGGGGGCTTCATAGCGAAGCTGGTCCCCGAGTTCTGGATCAACGTCGTCTCGGGGGGGCTCTTCCTCGTCTTCGGCCTCCTCACCCTGTTCGGCAAGGAAGAGGAGGAGAAGGAGGTCGACGAGGGCAAGAACAACACGATCTTCAAGGCCTTCAGCCTCGTCAGCCTGATGGAGCTAGGCGACAAGACGCAGTTAGCCTCCTTCGTCCTGGCGGCCCGTTACGGGAGCCCCCTCTTGGTGATGGCAGGGATAATGATCGCCGCGGCGATAATCACGGGGAGCGGAGTGATAATAGGGAAGGGGCTGATGAAAGTCGTCCCGGAGCGCTACCTGAAGTACATGGCGGCCGCCCTGTTCCTCCTGTTCGGGGTGATATTCCTGGCGAAGGCTTTCCTCGGAATCGAGATATTCTGAGTCAGCGCGATTCGATGAGAGCCAACGGGTACTCGAACCGTGCTAGACATGGAGGGCTTCGAGGGAGAAGAATTCGGCTTGACTGAAGATTATCCAGTTAAAAAGGGGAAGTAGTGGTTTGCGTCAGGCTAAGCGGCTCACTTTGTGAGCTCTACGCTCCCCATCTCGGAGAGGTCGAAGAGGCCGTTCATCTTTATCATCCCTCGCGAGATGGTGTAGAGGACGTCGTCGATGTAGAGGCTCCTCTCCACGGAGAGCTCGGAGTCGAACCAGTAGCCGCTCTTCAGGAACTCCTGGGGGTCGTCGATGTGGGTGACCCTGCCCCTGAGCTCGATCCCCTGCCCCGGCGAGACGTGGAAGACGTAGGCACCCTGGTAGACGTACTCTCCGTAGGCGTTGGCGGGGACCTCGCCGGAGTAGTCGCCCTCGTCGATCTCGGCCACCAAGACCGGGATGACGAGGAGGTTCTTCGCCCTGCTGAAGAGGAAGGCCTTGTGGTCGTGGAGGACTGGGGAGTCTGTGCCCCTGTCCCCTATCTCGAACTTGGCTATCTCCTTGGGGTTTGATACGTCGCTCACGTCGAAGAGGCTGATTTTCACGCCTTGGTACCAGGCGAAGTCGCCCTCCTCGGCCTCCTCGGTCTCCTTGCCCACTCCGATGAGGGTGTTCTCGTCGTAGGGGTGGAGGTAGTCGGAGTAGCCCGGGATCTTCAGCTTGCCTAGGACCTCGGGCCTCTCGGGGTCGGAGAGGTCGATGACGAAGAGGGGGTCCACCTTCTTGAAGGTGACCAGGTAGCAGCGGCTGCCCATGAACCGGGCGGAGTAGATGTCCTCCCCGGGGGCGAGGCCCTCAAGCTTGCCCGCCAAGCCGAGGCTCGCGTTCAGCACGTAGACGTTGTTGCTCGTGCTGCTGCCGCTCCTCGTGGTGAAGCCGTTGGTGGTGGCTATCCTGAAGTAGCCCTCCCTCTCGTCCATGGAGAACTGGTTGAGTACCCTGCCCGGGACGACTCCCTCGGCGGCGTAGACGATGTCCAGTCCGTCCACGTTTATCTTGAAGATCTTTGTGGTCTCCCAGCCGGACACGCCGTTCTCCACCCATCCGGAGGCCGTGAGGTAGATGCTGTCCATGGAGGCGTAGATGGTGCTCGTGGAGCCCAGGAGGTAGGTCTCGTGGGCCACCTCGGCATCGGGGTCGGAGAGGTCGATGGCCACGACGTTGGTGTAGCCGTAGTAGCTGTCTGTGTCGTTGGTGTACCAGACATCGGTGGCCTTGACCTCGCAGCTGTAGCTCCCCGACTTCACGACTGGGAGGATGGGCTCGGAGGCGTTCAGGACGGCGGGCTGGCCCGTGATCGCGTAGACGTAGTTCCCGATCATCCTGGAGCTGGTGTAGTAGCCGTCGACCGAGACGGTCCTCTCCAGGTGGGGGTAGGACCTGGCCTCAGAGAGGTCGTAGACCCAGATGTAGGTCTTCAACTCCTGCTCCTCACGGGGCATCATGTCCCAGGGGCCCCAATAGTAGTAGTACTGGGGGGAGCTGATGACGACTAGCTTCTCACCGTTGATGTAGAGGGCGCTCGCCTCCCTCTCTAGCTCCAGGGTGGCCAGGACCTCCGAGTCGCCCGGGGGCCATGCCCTGATGATGTATACCTTCGAACCTGAGACGAGGTAGATGTACTCCCCGTCGGTCTTGACCATGTCGGCCTCGTCGACGCCCTCAACCTGGATGTTCGTCCCCGAGTAGTCCTGGGAGCCCAGGGAGCTTGAGGCGGAGTTCTCCTCCATCGCGGGCATCGACAGGAGCGGCGGGAAGCCCATCCCCTTTGGGACACCGACGTAGCCCGTCGGCATCGTTTCTAGGAAGTTCACGAGCTCCGACCTTGAATTGAACCTGAGGAGCGAGCCGTACGTGAGCAGGTTTGTGGGGGGTACATCGGGTATGAAGATGCCCCCGATGAAGTAGGCCGCAAACATGCTTGATCTCATCTCATCACCTTGGGAGTACATGTTCAGAGATGATAGATAATCCTAGGCTTTAGAACAGTTGACGCCTTGAAACGGGCCTCTGTTCAACTCCGTAGAACAATATCCTAACTACAGAACCACAAAGCGATGTCAGTTGAGGGGTATTGTCTCAATCTTGCAGAGCCGGAGACAGGGCTCACAGCGCTATCCTATTGCTTCCCGAGCTTCCTGCCGAGCTGGTAGGCCTGCTCCAGCTCCTCCACGCAGGCTGAGATGGGCAGGTCCTTCCCCGTCTCCCGGTCCATGGTGCAGCAGATCACAGTGTGGAGGTCGATCTTGAAGTGGGGTGCTATCCTCTCGAACATGCCGACGGTGGACTGGTAGTGGTGGCGGTAGGTGATGATCACGGCGAAGGTCTTTCCCTCGAACCCCTCCCAGGCGAGGGCCTCCATCCTGTCCTGGACGGCCTTGAGCTGCGCCGTCATGTAACCCCAGTACATCGGCGTCGCCCAGACTATCAGTTCGGCCTCCCTATAGGCCCGGTAGATCTGCTGCATTTCGTCTTCTACTACGCAGTTGTGGCCGGGGGATGTGGCGCAGCCGAGGCATCCCTGGCAGGGTCTGATCTCCATCTCGTTCGTGTAGAAGTGGGTGACCTCGTGTGCGCCTTGCTCTGTGAGGCCCCTGAGGAGGTGCTCGGCCAGGGTGTCGGAGTTCATCCCCTTCCTGGGGCTGCCGTGTAGGACCACAATCTTCATGTTGAATCTCTAGATAGGATGCTCTCACCACTTGATATAGCCTCTGAAAGACCGATCCGATGAACGCAGCATCTTTATTGACGATGAAGCTTGAAACAATCAACGCGAGGAACTGCTAGCTCATCATGTGCGAGCAGGTTGGTTGACGGTGGGACTCCGATGCCCGCGGGTCACTGCCTGTAGGCCAGCCTTCCCTCGACCATGCTGTTGATGTTCTGGTGGTTGCGGAGGTACTCCTCCAGGACCTCCTGGGCCGAGGTGCTGACCACCTTCCACCTTCCGGCGGCCATCAGCTCCTCCTGGGTAATGTCGAGGTAGGAGGCCGAGTTGTTGAAGTGGTACCCCTGCAGGCAGACGGTGTACGAGCCTGCTTCGGAGACCTCCTCCCCGTCCACCGCCAGGGAGGCGAGCTCTCGTCGCCCGTCGTCGTAGAGGGCCCTCACCCTCCCGTTGACCTGGTAGCACTCGCCCTCCGAGTTCCTGTTCTCTGGCCTCATGATGTGGGAGAAAACCCTCCGCAGGGAGCCGCCGCTCACAGTGTAGCGCGTCAGGACGTCGTCGTAGGGGAAGCAACTGAGGACATCCCTCAGCGTCACGATGGGCCCCATCTCCTTGCTCCTGATCGAGCCGCTGCCGACGAGCATCGCGTCGCACTCGGCGACCTCCGCGAAGGCGTCGGCGACCAGGTTGCCGAGGGAGGTCTCCACCTCCCGCATCGGGTGGGTGAGCCTCTGGGCGAACTTGCAGACGATGGTGTTGTACTTCCTGTCCACCTCCTCCTTGAAGGAGTCGATGTACTCCTGCAGCTTGGCGTCGGGCTCGGCGAGGTCGTCGTCGATGGGTATCAGACTCCACTTGTAGTCGATGACGCTGTTGGTGTCGTCGTCGACGACGATGTCGAAGCGGCCCACCTGGTCGGTGCCGACGCCGGCCTGGGCTATCAGTATGCCGTTCTCGAGGCGGGGCTCGTCGAGCACCGTGTGGGAGTGGCCGCCGATGATGATGTCGACTCCCCACTCGGGCTTGAGGAGCCGGGCCAGCTCGACGTCGGACTCGAAGCCGATGTGGGTGAGTAGGATGGTGAGGTCGATGTCGTCGTTCTTGTAGGCGTTGGTGATCTTGCCCACCTCCCTGCTCGCCTCCTCCAGGGAGACGAAGCTGCCTATGAGCTCGTCCTGCTTGATGGAGTCCATCACCTTCTCTGTGATGATGCCCGTGAAGAGGATGTCGAAGCCCGCCTTCCTCAGGATGACGAAGGGCCTCATCAGGCGCTTGTTGTACTGCTTTATGTAGAGGTTGGCGTTGACGATGGGGAAGTTGGCCATCTTCTCGAGGAATAGGAGGTGGGGGAGGCCGTAGTCGAACTCGTGGTTCCCGAGGGCGACGATGTCGGGGGCGAGGTAGTTCATTATCTCGATGGTGGAGATGCCCTTGTACTCGGAGTCGATGAGGGAGCCCTGGACCATGTCCCCGGATATGACGAAGAGTACGTTCTCCTCCTCCGCCCTAACCTTGTTGATGTAGCCTGAGAGTAGCGCCAGCCCCCCGATGAGCCTCCCCTCCTGGCCGCTCACCTCCGCCAGGAAGTCGCCGTGCATGTCGTTGGAGTGGAGAATGGTGAATCTCTTAGTTCCCATACGATGTAATCTGCGGATCACTGCCTAAAACATTAACCACGATTGAACGATCGAGGCCCTCAGCGAGGCATCATTCACCCCTTGGAGGACTCCCTTTTTTTTCTTCGCCTAGAGCCTCCAGCCCTTCTGGGTCGTGTTGTTCCACAGCGCCACGGGGGCGCTGGAGTACTCTCCCGTCCACTTCCTCTTGAAGACGCCCGTCGAGACGCGCGGGTAGCTCAGGGAGATAGTGTCACCGGGGTGCAGGAGAAGCTCGGCGGCGGTCTCCAGGGAGACATCCCTCTCGCCCTCGACGCCCATGACCCTGAGCTCGATGAGGGACGGACCCTTCTTCCTGATGCTTCTCTGCACGTCTAGCAGGCGGTATATGGAGAAGACGAAGTCCCCTTCGTGCCACTCGTCCCTGCCCGAGCACTCGGGGCAGCTGTGGTTCCTCAGGTGCCCGCCTCCACGAGGCTGGAGCCCCCTCAAGTCGATCTGAAGGATACCTCTGCAGTAGGGGCATCCCACGCGGTACGTGCGGATCTTGGCCGGTGGCATCCGCTTGACCCGGGACATAGTTATAAATTTGGCTCACAGTAAATATATTTTCTCGATCAGAAGACGAGGATATCCAGGAGCGGCGCAACCAGATTAGGTTTTATATTTCCAATTCGCAGGTTATTACGGTGCCTTCTTTGAAATCACGCGTGCACAAGGGAAGACTATTGACTATTTTTCTCGTGCTCTCCTGCTTGGCCTTTACAGTTTCAGCAGTGGGAGCCGTTGAGGAGATCGACTTTCAGGACCTGGTGGTCGAGGGCTGGACGTTGGACTCGATCACTGAGGGGACCTACGGCGACTACGTCGAGCTCTGGGAGGGCCTCGGCGTGGTGCCCTCGGACTATCTGATGGGGGAGGCCGAGCCCCTAGTCATCTACTTCCTCATGTACTCGAACGCCTTGACCAACTCGTCGGTCTACGTCGAGATCCACCTCTTCGAGTCGGAGGGGGACGCGAGGACGGAGTTCAGCTTCCAGAAGCAGTGGGCCCCCGACGCGCCCATCTTCGAGAGGTTCCTCTACGGGAGGAGGATGTACCAAGAGGGCAACGTGCTCCTCTTCTTCTTCTCGGACGCGGCAGCCGGTAGAAACATAATCCCCTACGGGAGGCACGGGCAGGCCTACATCGCCCCGGTGGATTCCTTCATCGTCGGCTTCTTCGATAGGTTCTCCCCCTACATCCACGAGGTCCCCGAGGCGCCCGCCTCTGACACGACGGTGAGGTGCGTCTGGGGCATCAGGCCGGGGGACGTCATCAGCTGGGGGCGGAGCAGGGAGACCTTCACGGGCTCCCTGGGGACTGGGATGTCGCACAGCGAGGGGAGCAGCAACCTGACGCTGGAGGTCGTGGAGTTCACCGAGGGCGGGTCCCACGTCCTCGTCAGGGAGAGGCACGAGAGCTTCAAGGTCTTCAACGAGTACGGGAGCTCCGTCATCCTCGACCTGCCCTTCTACAGCTACGCCTGGCTCTCAGCGGCCCAGGGCCTCTCGTGGAAGATGGGCGACGGGCCTGAGGAGACGCTGATCTACCCTCTCTACTACGGGGGCAGGACGATCCGAGGCGTACTGGAGGATGAGATAAGCCACCTGCCGGAGAAGAGCTTCATGGAGGGGGAGCGCAGCATCTCGGCCCACGGCAGGACCGCCTCGGCTTCCGGGTACACCCCGCTGAAGACGGAGTGGAGGGACGTCACAGTCCACCTGGGCACCGGGATAGTCACCCGCTACGAGTTCTACTACAACGACAACGAGTACTCCATCACCACGACCACCACCCTCGGCATCACCGACGCGAGCTTCAACCTGGACGGCAGGGAACCCTACTTGCCCTCTCTCGCCGTGGCAGTGGAGCTGTCCTCCAGCACCGTCACGCAAGGCGACTCACTGACGGTCTCGGCAAACGTCGAGGACGAGGAGGGGGCGCCCGTCGAAGGAGTCTCCGCGGTCGCCGTTGTGGGAGACTACGCCGTTCAGCTCTCCGACAGGGGCGGCGGCGAATATCAGGCCTCTCTTGAGACCTCCGAGATCCCTGAGGGGCAGCACGAGGTGGTCGTGGCTGTGGAGGGAAGCGGGTACGCCTCAGCGCAGAGCGCCGTGAGCCTCACCGTCGAGAAGAAGGCGGCGGGGATACCGGGCTTCCCGGCCGCATCCGTGCTGCTGGGGATAGTGGTCGGGATGCTTCTCCTCTCGCGAATGAAGACTCAGTAGATGGAGCCCGTGACGGGAGCTTTACTTGAAAGTAGGCTTTTTGCGACTTTTTTCCCGTTTTACCTAAAGTTAACGTCTGTGAGCTGAGCTCAAGACAGGCCCGATCCTTCCTTGGGCCTCCCGATGGGGCAGGCCTCGATGCAGGTGGTGCACTCGATGTAGCTGTTTGCCGTCGGGCGCTTAATCAGCTTCCTGTCCAGCTCCCTAACATCGGCGGGGACGTCGGTCGTGTGGGGGCTCTCCGCCGAGTAGGTGAGGCAGCGGACTATGTTCAGCCGGAAGGGCTCCAGGGCACCCGTTGGGCAGGCCTTGATGCATCTCTCGCACTCGCCGCAGAGCTCGCCCGTGAACGGCTCATCTGGCTCCAGGGGGGCGTCGGTGAGCACCGAGACGAGGCTCACGCGGGGCCCGTGAGCCTGGGTGATCAGCAGGGTGTTCTTGCCCTGCCAGCCGAGGCCACACCTGACAGCGGCTGTCTTCATGGGCATATCTCTCGATATTGCCGCATTGTATCCCCTCGTCCTCAGGTGTTCGACGACCCGCCAGGCCCTGTTCTCGGTCACCATGTTCCCGAAGAAGTAGCTCTCGAACTCCTCGCCCGGCGGGTGGAGGCCGTACCCCCGCCATTGCGGCGACTCGATGTCGGTGTAGAAGGCCTGGTCCCAAGTGCGGAGGGCCATGACGATGACCGACCTGGCCTCGGGGAGTATCTCCCCCGGCCTCTTGAGGTCCTTGACCTTCCAGACCCAGCCATAAGGGAGGTCGAGAAGCCTGTCAGGGGTGGTCACGCCTACCAGGGCGAATCCCGAGTCTTTGGCCTTATTCTTTATCTCTTGGGTGAGTGTAGCCATATTGAACGCGTAAAATATCCTTGAGATATTAAAAATGGTGGGTCGACTCCGCACACACCATGATAATGTAGACGGAGATATGACCCTGAATACTCAAGGCCGCACTAGAAAGGAGATTAACCTCTGTCTCATGCGTATAAGACTACTGTAGATAGCCTAGCTCTCGTAGGTACCGCATCACGGCCTCCTTAACGAAGTCGGGTATGCTGGTGTAGCCGTGTTTCCGACTCTCCACCACCTCCCCGATGAGCGCGGCGAGGGAGTCGGGCAGATTCACCGTGTGATATTTATACCGTCTCTCGGGCATGGTTAGAAGCCTTGATGGCGAGAATATAAATGTTATTTGCATCTCAAAGATAGAGTTTTCGTTCGAGGCTTCGTCTCGTCAGCTGCTGCATCGTTGCGTTCCTTACCTTCAACCCTAGATCATGATTCCGTCGCAGATAATGAACCTAAAAAAGGGGAAAGGTGGAAATATGTGTCAGCTGAACAGCTCTTCAAGCCTGTCTACCAGGCTGGACAGATACTCAAAGGCGCTCTCTACGGGCTTGGGCGTGGTGAGGTCCACTCCCGTCTGCTTCAGGTTGTCGGTTGGGTATCGTGAGCCACCTGCCTTGAGGAAGCCGTGGTAGCGCTCGACGGCGTCGCGGTCGCCCGCGAGAATCGGTTTCGCCAGGGCGTGCGCCCCGGATATGCCGGTCGTGTACTGGTAGACGTAGAAGTTGCGGTACATGTGGCCGAACTGGGCCCAGGTGATGCCGATGCGGTCGCGGTCAAACTCGACCTCGTCGCCGTAGCCCTCCTTGAAGAGGTCTGCAGTCAGGCCGATCAGCACGTCGGCGCTCAGCGGCGACCCCTTCTCGGCCCGTGTGTGGGCCTCGAGCTCGAACCTGGCCAGCGTGGGCATGATGAAGAAGTAGCGGTGGAAGTTGGACATGGCCTCCTCGATCAGGGCTATCTGGAAGTCACGGTCGGTCTGCGTGCGGAACAGGTAGTCGCGCACGAGGGCCTGGTTGAAGTTGGAGGCCACCTCGGCCTCGAAGAGGGAGTACCTGCCGTAGATGAAGGGCTGCTCCCGGCGGGAGAAGTAGGAGTGGAGGGAGTGGCCCAGCTCGTGGCTGAGTGTGCTCAGGCTGAAGATGTCGTCGGCGTAGGACATCATGATGAAGGGGTGCGTACCGTGAGTGCCGCTGGAGTAGGCGCCCTGCCTCTTGCCTCTGTTCCTGACCCTGTCGACCCAGCGCTCCTCCAGGCAGCCCCTGCGCACGACTCCGACGCACTCCTCGCCCAGCGGGGCCAGCCCCTCACAGATCCACTCGACCGCCTGCTCGAAGGGCACCACCGGCTTGGCGGGGGTCAGGGGGGCCTTGATGTCGTAGACGTGGAACTTCTCGACGCCCATGATCTCCCTCCTGAGGCGCCAGTAGCGGTGCCAGGTGGGCAGATTCTTCTGGAAAACCTTCAGCAGGTTGTGGTAGACCTCCACGGGGACGTTGTTGGGGCCCAGAGAGGCGTGCAGGCAGGAATCGTAGCCGCGCGCCCGCATGTTGAAGACGTCCTGCTTCACCTGGGAGATGAGCGTAGCGGCAAGGGTGTTCTTGAACGCCAGATAGCCGTCGGAGTAGTTCTCCCCGGCGCTGCGACGGATATCCCTGTCAGGGTTCGTGATCAAACCGCTTATGCTTGCCTGGCCGACCTCGATGCTGTCGCCGTCGGAGGAGACGGCCGGCTTGAACTTCAGATCGGCGTTGTTGAGGGCGCTGTAGATTGTGGAGGGGCCGCTGAAGGGGTCCGCGGTCATCGCCATCACCTCCTCGACCTCGCCGCTGCGCACGTGAGCCTGGCGGCGCCTCAGCTTGTCCAGGGCGTGGCTGAAGAAGGCCAGCTCGGGCGTGGACTGGATCCAGCCCTCGACCACGTCTAAGCCGATGGACATGAGCTCCGGCTCGAAGAAGGCTATAGCCGCCCCCAGCCGCGCCGCGAGGCTCCTCACCTGGCCCAGGCGGGCAGCGGTGCGCTGATCGGTGGTGTCGACGGAGTAGTAGTTGCTGGCGTAGTTGATGTACTTGCCAGCCTGGATTCCCGCCTTCTCAGCCAGGCGCAG
>SMTZ1_10007034_pt1 | contig 11312 bp, 7 predicted proteins | sample DeeMarSWOR136_30_FD_25667 | JGI IMG/M metagenome (IMG submission 25667)
TTCGTGGGATAACGTTCAAAATTACAAACCCGGGTATACCTGACTCTTCAACGGGGCAATTACGCGTTGTAAGGTTTAATGCAAGAGTTCAGATCAGAAAAGTTCCAATTGTTTGTAAGGTGTCCTTTTGGGCAACCACTGCCGTCGATTGATAGAACGACATAGGTTTCGAGGTATGGCATTAAGGAACGGCGATGGCTCCATCTGTAGAATGCGACCATTGAGATTTCGTCGGCTCACATAAGATAAAATAAGCTGCGAGCAAGCCCGAGTCATACCCACGTAAAGGAGTCGTCTTTCCTCTTCTTCATCCCGGTCTCCGAAAAGGGCGCAAGGGATCAACTGATCCTCACATCCAGTGATAAAAACCACTGGCCATTCCAGGCCTTTGGCCGCATGCAGTGACATGAGGGCCACCCGGTCACCAAGAAGAATTGCATGATCTATCCCCCTTTCCAGGGAGAGGATATCCAGAAAGGCTTCCATGTCCCCCTCAAAATTATCTGCCAGCCGCTTCAAACGCCGCAAGCCCTTCCTGCAATCCTCGGATGAACATTGAAAACCATGAAACGCTGTGGCTCGATCAAGAATTTCTGATACAGATCCATAAGGGCGTAATTCCTCGGCTATATTCATTCTCTTAAGGCCGCCATCACGGACGCAAGTATCATACATCTTTGCAAAGTACGGGTTATCCGGAAACTGCAACGTCTGGAAAAGACGCCAGAGCACATTGATCGGATACCTTTCAATGAGTGGGATTTCCCCAGACCGTACAAATGGAATCCCCGCCCTATCCATAGCTTCTTCCAGGGCATCACCTTGGGAATTAAGGCGAAAAAGAATCCCTATATCTCCGAATGCCAATGACAGCTCCCCCTCATGGGAGTCCACACGTCCGCTATCAAGTGAGAAGTAAGTCGTGCCCCCGATCAACTTCTCAACCTGCTCTACAACCATTTCTGCCTCCTCCGACTCCGTCCGGCACGCTACGAATGCGATGGGAACCCCTCCAGATGATTCACTTTCAAGCGGTTTGGCCTTTTTCATAAGGGCAGCGCTCCCCTCAAGTATAAAACTTGTGGATCGGTAATTTCGGGTAAGGGTCAGGACACTAGCTCCGGGGAACTCTTCGGTAAAACGATGAAAGTTTTCCACTTCTGCACCGCGAAATCCGTAAATGGCCTGATCTGGATCTCCGATAGCACAGATGGTACTTGAACCCGAATGAACGAGTCGCTTTACAAGTTCGACCTGTATCGGGTTGGTGTCCTGGTACTCATCCACAAACATCCAAGAAAACCTTTTGGCGATGTCATAGCAGACTTCAGGATGGTCTCGAAGTAACCTCATTGCCTCCACTTCCAAGTCGCTATAATCCAGCATACCCAGCTGTCTCAATGTTCGCTGGTATTGTTCGAAGAGAGGGAAAAAATGCCGCTCCACGGATCCTTTGTCCGGCCCCCTGGGTTGGTCTGAACGAAAGGTTTGGCGGGCATGATTGTTCAGAGAAGCGACTTTTATTCTTGGAAGTGCCCTTAAGAAATTCCTTAGGGACCGTTTATCAGCAGCTACTTCGATTAGGCCCTCTCTTGCTATGTTCTCCGCATCTGCCTCTGAGCAGACCGTAAAATTTGATGGGAGGTCCGCCCTTTCACTCTCTTTTCTGAGGATATCCAAACAAAAGCCGTGAAAGGTCGTGACATATACTGAGTCTGAGACTAAGCCTTGGAGCAGTGCGGAGATTCTTTCTGCCATTTCTTTTGTGGCTTTTCTGGTGAAGGTAAGAGCGCAGATCTGTTCTGCTGACGCCATGCCTTCGCGTATGAGATAAGCGATGCGATGCGTGAGCGTCATGGTCTTCCCCGTGCCTGGACCGGCTACCACCAGCAGATGCCCGCCCCCATGAAGTACTGCAGATTTTTGCTCTGGATTTAGAGGACTGAGAATCGGGTCATTCGGCGCAACAAGTGTCGGCGCCGTTTTCCTTTTACCCTTCTTCAGCGTTCTCATCAGAGGCGCTAAATTATCCTGTTGCTTCGAGGAAGTCTTGGGCTTTTGTGCGAACAGAGCCATCTGGCCAGACAGGACCGTCTTTTCCGATTGCTCAAATAGCCGAATGATTCCATATTCGCCGTCGTAACCCTCCTCTCGGATTACTTGATTCCGCCGCATCCTGTTGATTCCCTCCGCGAGGAGAGGTCCGCCGATCTGTTCAATGTCGTTGATGGGAACATCCATCAAGGTCTGGAGCTCCGGCCCAAGCTCTAAGAGGAGTCTTTCGTACAAGGCCATCACTTTTTTCGTCTCAGCTCCGCAATCTAAGAGTTCGCATAGGATCTCAGGCAGAGGGATTAGACTGAAAAAGTCCTTTGTAAGTTTCGGCGTTTCGCGGTCCGCGAGGTCGTGTACCCGGTGAAGAACGCCGACGGTAAGGGGTCGCCCACATACGGGACAGCTTCCCTGGCATTTGATGGTTTGTTCAGGCCGAAGCCTTATCTGGCATTTGCGGTGCCCGTCCAAATGGTATTTTCCCTCTTCGGGGAAGAATTCTATTGTCCCCACGAAGCCCTTACCGTTTCTCATGGCCCGGGTCATGTGGTCGTAATCAAGAGTTGTGTCGAAGATATTGGCCTCACGCCCCAATTTGTTCGGTGAGTGGGCATCGGAATTGGAAACCAGAAGGTAACCATCCAAGGTGGACAGAAGTCGGTTCATGGGTGGGTCAGATGAGAGCCCTGTCTCTAACGCGTAAATGTGAGGGGTAAGATCTTCAAAGCATTCCTCAAGGGAATCGAATCCGGACTTGGATCCAAAGACTGAAAACCATGGCGTCCAGATATGGGCAGGAATAAGAAAAGCCCTGTCACTTACTTCTAGAGTAATCTCCAATAAATCCTTTGAATCCAGTCCGAGGATAGGCCGGCCGTCCGAAGTGATATTGCCGATGCAGTCTAAACGCCCGTTTAATTTCAAGACAGATGCCATGTCGGGCAACAAGATCAGATGATGAACCTTTCGGGTTTTCCCATTTTTCTTGTAGATGCAGCTAATCTCACCTGAAAGGACAAATCGTGTGAGTCCCAACTGCGAGCCGGGCAGTTTGGAAGCCACCGTCTTTTGAAGATTGGGGTTCAGCTTGTAAAGCCCATCTTCTACTTCAGTCAGCTTTTCTTGGAGCTCTGAGACCCAACCAGGATGGGTAAAATCACCTGTCCCGATGACATGGATGCCCTTTTTACCTGCCCAGTAAGCAAGGTGTTCAGGATCTAGCGTCTTGGATGTGGCCCTAGAGAAGTGGGAATGGATATGCAGATCAGCGATGAATTTCATGTCCAATAGAAAACTATATCAACCGGGGCATGTCAACCTCGCTTTGAATGCTTGGTTTCAATTCTTTTTCTCAATGTCTGAACCATTTCAATGATCTTCCATGCAGGGGATTCATTCTTGGAGAGACCTACTCTCTGCAATGTCCTGTCTTCAAGTCAGTATAAAGATAAGGTCAAATCTCTGAATTTGTCTTAGGAAATAACTTCCTGGATCAATAACGCAAGTTTTTTAGAGTCATGTCGTACAATTCCGCCGGCAGCATCCAGCAGATCTGATGTATAGACTGTGAGCTTCCTCCATCTGTCATCATCATCGTCAATTTCAACAAATTCTGCCTTTTGTTCCGAGTATTGCTGCAAGATTTCCTTTTCTGGTTTTCTGCTGTTATAAATTATTCCATCGACCCGCCTATCAATGCATTCTTCAAGAATTCTGACAAAGTCATGCACCTTAAAATTATGTGTTTCACCGAACTTCGTCATTATATTGACAATATATAAGATCGACGCTTTCGTTTCCTGCAGTGCCCCTTTAACGCCTGGAACAATGAGGTTTGGAATAATGCTCGTGAATAGATCGCCAGGCCCGACGATGATGTAGTTCGCATTGCCGATCGCTTCGATTACTGGCGGATAAACCGAAATTGAGTCGCTGTGATGCGGTACCAGGAAGACGTCCCGAATTTTTTCCCGCTGGTTACCTCGCGGCGCATCGATTGCTGTTTCACCATAAATACGCGTCCCGTCAGTTAATTCGGCAACAAGCGTTGCTTTGTCGATGGTGACCGGTAAAATCCTACCCCTCGCATCCAGAATTTCAGCGAGCGCTTGCACACCCCTCGGGAAGCTTCCTGTATACCTGGAAAGCATTGTAAGTAGCATGTTCCCTGCATTGTGGCCTCTTAGACGTCTATCGCTGGCAAATTTCTTCAACAAAATTGCCCGTGCAACATCGCGGTGAGGAGAAAGGGCTAGAATGCATTTCAGCACATCCCCAGGTGGTAGGATCCCAAGTTCATCGCGCAACCTCCCGGTGCTCCCACCGCTGTCGGCCATTGAGACCACCGCCGTAATCTCTATAGCCTCCAGGTCCCTTAAACCGGAAAGAAGTGCAAATTGGCCACTTCCTCCACCAATTGTTAAGACCTTTTTCTTCTTTTTACTCATTCCCAATCAATAAGTTGGTGAGTTTTATTTTGAGTGATGCTAGTAGGATTTAGGTATTGGGTCAAGGGAAGATCAACCGCTTAGAAAGGAGAATGGTGAAAGGATGAATGAAGGGAAAAAGAAGGTCATCGATTCAGCACTCCAGAAGGCTGGGTTCAAAACGGGGAGGATTGTCATCGGAACTTATGACACCAGTCATAAGCGACGACTCGGAGTGTATTTTCACTACAATTTTACTGAGGAATTGATAAATGCCCTTGTCCAGCTGGCCTCCCAAGATAAGACCGTTTACGATGGCCTTAGAGAGTTGCGTGAAAATTATGAAGATGACATCCCTTTCACCCAAAAAAACCGAGATTGATGGATACAGTCAACCTCGGTTCAAATAGGTTGGAAATGCCTCATAATGGTCCCCTTTAGTTAGAGACCTTTATAACACCTAATCTGAGAGAGAACACCTATTTCATTACATCGCCGGTCGTCGACGACTGTCGACTGCTGTGAATTACACATCCAGCCAAGCCTCGTTAAATAGAAGGACCAGATTGGGGTGCGCTTCAACGTTTTTGAGTTTTTTATTGGGACACATCCAGGTGTTCATCCAATAGGCGATGCCTATAGACCCCCGCGTCATCTGGATTTCTTCCAGCTTGCAGAAAATTTTGCGCCGTTGTTCCACATCCAACGTACCGCTGGCTTGCTCTAGGAGTGCACTGAACTCTTTGTCTACCCAACGCGTCTCGTTCCAGGGAACGGGCTTGCCTTCATCATCGGCGATGTAAGCCAGGTTGGGAACCATGGTGCCCAATGGCCTGTGTGTCCACGGCGTAACACCCAAGTCCACTTCCGTCCACTTCTCCCAGTATCGGCTGGTGGGCATGGTCTGAATGTTTATGCGGATCCCGGCCGGGGCCGCATCCTGCTTGAGCACCTCAGCGTAGCGGACAATATCGGTCCACTCGGTACCAACAGCAAGATTCACATCAATGCCGTTTTTGTAGCCTGCTTGTGCCAGCAGTTGCTTGGCTTTATCCGGCTGATACGGGGGAATCGGTTTTTCGCAATATTCGGGATGTTTGGGGTATACATGAAAATCTTGCCCTTCCAATCCTTCGCCTTGATAAGCCAGGGCCAGGATTTTCTCACGATGCTGGCAAAGTTTCAGCGCCTGGCGGACTTGGTTATCATTCCAGGGTTTTAGGTCAACGCGCATCCGCAGCACCCGGGTTGTTGCCGTTGCCACCGGCAGGACCTTAATGTGGGCATCCTTCTTAACCGCTTGCATGATCTGCGGCCCCGGATTGTCGGAGGCGTCGATGAGATCAATCTCTGCCGTTTTCAGTGCGGCGATCTGCGGAGCCAACTCACCGCCCATGTCAATAAAATGGATCTCGTCAATGTAGGGAAGCGGTTTACCGTCCACACCCTTCTGCCAATAGTCTTTTCGGGCCTTAACGATGCAGATCGACCCCTCGTTATAGGTGTCCAAAATAAAGGGACCGGTGCCGTGCGGTGCCCGCTTCATGTCGCCCTCAAACGTACGGTGATTTAAAACTTGGGCGGTGTATTGAAAAAAGTGTTCGGGAATGGCAATTTCGGCCCGTCTCAGGTGGAGCTTGAATTGATAATCGCTCACTTTTTCGATGCCAGTAGCGTCCAAGTATGAGCCGACCAAGCCGAGCAGGGAAGAGCCAACATTCTTGTCCAACCACTGAGAGATGGTGAAGATACAGTCATCAGCCGCAAAAGTATCACCGTTATTGAATTTGATGCCCTTACGAACATTAAAAGTCCATGTTTTCAGGTCCTTGCTGGCCGACCAGCTCTCACACAGGTAGGGGTGGGTGATATTAGCAGGATCGGTCAAAGTCATATATTCAAATATCATCCGCATTGAATTGGAAGGCATCAACCAGGAGTAGCGCGCCGGATGGTCGATCTTCTGAACCTGCTGGGAGAGTTTAAGCACACCGCCACGTTTGATCTCAGCAGCTCTCACCTTTCTGGGCCAGGTGAATCCGATCATTTGACTGGCCGCGGCCGCAGACATCCCCAATAAGGTAGCATACCTCATGAATTCGCGGCGTGTGATCTTCCCCTTTTCCAGGTAATCTTTCAGATCATAAACCAAAGGGTGATTTTTCTTTTCGTTTTTCATTTTGGCCTCCTTTCTTATTGTATGTTCTCTAAATATTATTTTTAACATAGGATCTATCCGAAGTAAAGCTTTCATGTCATAAACTGACCTTATAAAGATTGGAAACCCGCGGTTGTTAAAGGATTGATGCTGCATTCGGCGTTTACCCAGACTGGCTGGACTTTTCATTAGCGATTGTCCTGCGGTTAGAGACACCTGTCATTGTTGGTGCCGGATCAATCAATTAGCAATGCTCAAAACTATTTACATCTATTGTCTTGTATCAGAAATAAGCTGAATAAATGAATGTGGATGGCACGAGGCCTATATCGCTCGTGTGGGGGTCTTTCAAAAGACCCGCATAGCCAGGCCCAGCATTGTGAAACGGCAGTGTGGTTTTGAAATTCACCACAGCACAGCCCCAGAAGATAGCACCACTGCGGAAAGATACCTTCCCTGCCTGTCCTGTGCTTGCTGGTTCGGGGTCGGGGGCGTTTTCCGAGCAGGATAGAATTTTTGATGCGGTTCTTTTGAAAGACCCCCACACGGAGCAGAAACCGATGTCTCTTATTCATGTTATTTGTGTTACGCAACACTAGAAGGGTATGGGACTCTCTTTTCAGGAATCAGGAAACTGGTTGCTGGATTGTCCATTTTACTGCTCCCTTAGGCGAGCGGGGGGAGAGCGGTGCTTGACGCCCAGGACACAGGATGTGGCCACCATCCGGGCAGTCCGCCTTAGTCTGCAGGTTGTTCCGGCCAGCGCTCTTGCCCAGTTGATTCCTGAAAAGAGAGTCCCATACCCTTGGATTTCACTTGACGGGATCGTATTCTATGCAAACACTTTTGAACGATAGTAATCAATTGACCTCCAAGCTCACATTGACACTCGCTTCGATCGTAATCTCCCCAACTTCAACAGGTGTTCGAGCACCACGGGCTTCAACCTGTGCTCCGTAGTGATGAAGGGGAGGAGTCTCTCTAGGGCCGTATGTAATTTTAACCACTCTCTTAATACTTAAACCTACTGCCGCTGCCAAAGCCTCAGCGTTTTTCATAGCCTGATTTAATGCTTTAATGGCAGCTTGTCTTTTAAACTCCTCTTCCTGATCGTTACTGAACAGCAGGCTTCCAAACCGGTTGGCACCTGCTCTGGAGGCTTCATCAATGAAGGTGCCCAGCTTGTCCAATTCTTTCGTCTCCAGAATAACCGTATTTCTAGCCCTATAACCTTTAGGACGGAGTATATCGCCTTTTTCATAGACGGGTGATACACTGAATCCTGATGTCTTTATCTTTGCATCCTTCTGGACAATTCTTCTAAGGGCGTCTAACATCTTTTCGGTTCGCTTTGCATTCTCTTTCACAGCCTGTTGAGCCTCTGGATTATTTGTTTCTACTGCAAAAGAGATAGTCGCTACGTTAGGGGCTACCATCATCTTGGCTCTACCGACTACGTCGATGGTGGATAAGTTAGATAAATCCTCTGCCAAGGCCGTTGGAGCGAGCGTCATAAGGAAGAAAGCGCATTTTAGGATCAAGATATATCTCCCATACATAGTCAGACTCCTTAGTCGATATGGTACGGTTAAATAGGTCTAATTACCGCACAGTTGCCCCGGAAGTGAACCATTTTCCTGCTACAAGATGCAAGAAAAAGTTGTTTCGTCTAAAGCTAGCTGGCACCAATCAATAACCTTTATTCAAATCGAACGGTTACTACTACCTCAAAGAGGTAGCCTGACATTCCTCCTAGATGGGGTCTCAGTTCACTTACGGAGTCTTCCGAGTCGGTGAGTTCTTAAAGTGAATCTCTGGAAAGGTCATACTGTGGGGTTTGATTTGAAATCCGAGCGATTTACCTGAAGTCCTGGGGCGGAATTTTGGGGACTGAGGAGCTTTCGTCCTGGCTCCAAGGCTACCAGAAAACCACAAGATGTCGGGATTGGCCGCTATAAGGGCGAGGTTCCGATTTCTTACCAAAATCCGCAATAAGCAAACGCCTGGTGCTTTTGCCTGGTGGCTACAAGCGATCTCTTATGGCCAAATATTTCAAAACACGATTCAGCTGTTTTGCCAGCGCAGGGTTTTTCAAGGATAGGTCAACGGCCTTGGCTAGGTGACGAATTCCTTCATCCCAATGTTCCAGATTAAGATGAGCCAAGCCCAGGTAATAATGGGCATTGAAATCATCTTCACGGTCAAGAACCTCCCTATACCTTGTAATTGCCCCTTCCAACACTTCCCTATCAGCATGCTTAGGAAAGGCGAGAAAGATTCCGTCTATCCTCAAAAAGGCATTGCAGGAAGGACAATGAGAAATTCCATCCTCCAAGAGAAACTCGCAAAATGGACAGCGGTGGAGATTTTCTTCTCCGATTTCCCTTCTATATGTTAATTCAAATTTTGTTATCTCCCTGATTACCTCAGGGTCTTTTGGTGCGATCTTCCTAGCATTTTGCAGGCAGCGACCTATAATCCTGATGTCATCGGATATGCGCGAATACCACAGCCAGGCCTTGAGATTACGGGGATTGATTTTCAAGACGCTGCTCAAGACCTTTTGAGCTTGTTGAAAATGATGACTTTCAGCCAATCTGATAGCCTGAGCCATCAGGTCGTTTTCTTCTGATTGAGCTTGTGAAAGGGATGCCTGTTGTTCCTCCGCAGCAAGTCCTCCCATATGATCCGGTTCATAGGGATCAGCTTCTTCGCCCTCCGCGGATTCGTCTTTTAGCCTCATGGCCTCCATAATTAGGCCCATAAGGCCTTCGTCTATTCTCTTACTTACCTTACTTTTTGGGAGATCATGGAATGTGATCTTCGCCTTATCCCAAGAGATCAATTCAAGGGCAGCCTCTTTACCGGTAAGTTCACCGTAAGTCGCGTCAAAAAGACTACCATTGTCAAAATAGAAAAAGCCCTTTTGTTCCTTGCCTTCTCCTTGGATTTCCACGAGACATGACTTTTGTTCCATATCAATGAGCTGCAAAAAGCTACTGATGGATATGCCTTTTACAAAACCACCATTGGAGTCCCTCTTCAGACTGTCGCATATGACTCCCCCCGCTGCGGAGAAATCCAGGGGTTTGTTCAAGAAACGAAGCGTTCCAAACCCCTTGAGTCTTTCTTCTACGTCCGGGGTAAAGAACGCACTCATCGCAATGGCCGGAATAGAGGGGAAATGCCAATTCAAATAGGCCAGAAGCTCAAAGCCGTCCATCTCGGGCATTCTCAGGTCCGTAACCACAAGATCCACAGGCGCAGATTCCAAGATTTCTACGGCCTTCTTACCGTTCTCGGCGGCCAAGATAGTGAGGTGGGGATGGGAGGCTTTTAAACTGGCTACAAAAAGTTGAAGAAATGTCGGTTCGTCATCGACGATCAGGATATTTTTCATGGGAGCATACCGGTTTTGTGGTAGTCAAATGGGTTTTGCAATGGTCATGCCATAAGGGATTGATCCCATGAGGGTCTAGAATCATTAAAGTACGAAAATGGCTCTCGGGAAGAAACTAGATCTGTTCATAATGGATGGTTCAATTTGGAGTAGCCTAATAAGTTGCTTTCCTCCGGAAGACTCTTCGGAGACCCTTGAAAGGAGCTTTGCTGGGAAAGCTCCTATTCTTGCTTCAGGATCAGCTTCTTGACTTCTCCTGCCTCTTTTTTTTTCCTAATCTTCTCTAGTTCTTGCTCGATTGCCTCTTGACTTTTTCTCTCCTGCACAACCCTTTCTTTTTCATGCATCTTCTTTTCTTGTTCCAGCTTTTGTCTGTATTCGATAAGAGGGCTTTTCCCTGCCTCTACCCTACCGAGATATAGATAAAGGCTCGATTGATTGGTATCGTATGCATGATCAAGGGACTGCAGCCACATGTGCCCGTCTTTGGTGTCGAGGATGAAAATCGAATTATCCGTAATCTTGAGGGCTTGATAACGACCTACTTCCTCAGCTTGCCCAGATCTTTCGCCCGCTAAACTAATTCCCAAGACCAAAATCATAAACACCAAGGTCTTTTTCATTGCGCACCTCGCTTTCTCAAACCTAATTTGCACTAAAGGTGCTATTTTCACATTCGCGTTCTGCATCACTCCAACCTCCTAATACAGTTTGATGTGACTGTTGCTCCAAGGAGCTGCAAATTGATAAGTCATGAAAGCCTATCTAATTGATTATGGCTTGGGTTTTAGCCTGCACCACTGATTCTTCGTGATTCTCGCACGCTTGCTCATAAGGTCGCCCTCCGCAGGACTTTTTTACTCTTACTTTCTATTTATCGGCTAAGTGTCGATAATCCTTAAATTCCCTGTTGGAAAAATATGCTGAAGTCAGCAAGGAGTGAATGAGACTTGTCTGAAAAAAGCAGGGATCGTGTCCTGATGCTAGATCCAGGTTAGTTAAGATAGGGTTCCCACCGCTTTGCCGTCTCCAGAATATAGCCAGGTTTGACATTTTCTACGACCCGATTGTGGCCTGGCAGAAGGATATCTACCTCGAGTTCAGCAAGCGCCCTCAGGGAGTCTTTGAGCTCATATACGTTGGCTCCATGAAGGTCGTAACGGCCAATGGCATGGTCTGCGTAAACCACATCTCCTGGAATGAGTATCTTTTCCTGTCGATTGTAAAGGGCAATACTGCCCTGTGAGTGTCCTGGAATGTGAAATACCTGCCAGGT
>SMTZ1_10012815_pt1 | contig 11312 bp, 13 predicted proteins | sample DeeMarSWOR136_30_FD_25667 | JGI IMG/M metagenome (IMG submission 25667)
ATTCACCTAAAAAATCCTGTGCTGTGCCACCAATTACTAACATCGGCTTTTTGCCTTGGTATTCTTTCATATGGATACCTGCTCGATAACCAACATCCTCCCTAACAAAAATCTTGCCCCCTCTGCCGGATAAACCAAGTATATCCCCGGCATGACCATGGACGATTATTTCTCCATTATTCATAGTATTACCGCAGCCATCCTGCGCATTACCATGAACAATAATTCTGGAACCATTCATGAAAGCCCCTAAATCATTACCCGGGGTGCCGAATATTTCAATCTCCACTGGCTTGTCCAAATCTGTGCCAATGTATCTCTGTCCATAGACATTTTGTAACTCGATCTTTTGAGTTCCATTCCTTGCCACTTGCTTTAATTTAGCATTTAGCTCCCTGTAGAAAATGCCTTGGGCATCTATTGTTATAACTTCTTTCATCTTAGCTTCCTGCCATTCTTACTCTTAAGTTCAAGGCTCCAGCCACGAAGAAGGTTGGACAGCCGTCTCGCTCCAATATCGGGATTAACCCTCTTGGTTAACCGGGGGTCTGTAGTGCAAATGCCCCAGGCGCATTTCCCTGTATGGCACTGTTGACAAGTGGTGCATCCTAGGGCAATAAGAGCAGCAGTTCCAATGTAAATGGCATCGGCACCTAAGGCAATAGCTTTGGCTACATCGCCACTGTTTCTGATTCCGCCTGAAATTACCACGGAGGCCTGATTTCGAATGCCCTCTTGTCTGAGGCGATCATCCACGGAAGCGAGAGCTAATTCAATTGGGATACCAACGTTGTCACGGATGGTCTTGGGCGCGGCGCCTGTAGCGCCTCGCAAGCCATCGAGGACTATAATGTCTGCTCCTGCCCGCACCATGCCGCTAGCAATAGCTGCGGAATTGTTAACAGCAGCAATTTTTACTGCTACTGGCTTAGCATAATCTGTGGTTTCCTTTAGGGCATAGACAAGCTGCGCCAGATCCTCAATGGAGTAGATATCATGCTGCGGCGCTGGAGACAAAGCATCAGTTCCTCTGGGTATCATGCGAGTCATGGCTACCTCAGCACTCACTTTTTCCCCAGGGAGGTGTCCACCGATGCCGGGCTTAGCCCCTTGTCCAATCTTAATTTCCACCACTCTAGCTACATCGAGGTATTCTGGCTGAACGCCAAATCGCCCTGAAGCTACCTGAACTGTAGTATTGTTACCATATTTATAAAGCTTGGGGTGAAGTCCTCCTTCACCTGTATTCCAAAAAGTCCCCATCTCAGTGGCGGCTCTAGCTAGGGATTCCTGCACATTCAGGCTTACTGCACCGTAGGACATAGCCGAGAACATTACCGGAATCTCAAGCTTGACCTGAGGAGCTAGCTCTGTCTCGAGACCCAGCGAGCCAAACTCTACCCTATCAGGTTTCCGCCCTAGATACGTAGTCAATTCCATGGGTTCACGCAGAGGGTCAATAGAAGGATTGGTCACCTGGCTGGCATTGAGAACCAGATGGTCCCAATAAATGCGATAGCTCTTATCATTCCCCATTCCAGTAAGAAGCACACCACCAGTTTCTGATTGCTTGATAATATCTTCGATAGCCTCAGGGCGCCAGTTATAGTTCTCTCTGTAATCCAGTGGATTTCTTCTAATGGTCAAAGCCTTAGTGGGACAGAAGACTACGCAACGGTGGCAGCCAACACAATTCTCTTCATGGCTTCTTATTTCGTCGTCCTCAGCATCATAAGAGTGAACGTCAAAGGTGCATTGGTTGACACACACCTCGCATCTAATACACCGAGAATCGTCTCTCTCCACTATGAATTTTGGCGGCAAATATGTCTTCATCTTATCCTTTTCTTATAGGTATTCCTCTTTCAGCTAAGTAGTCTTTCGCCGCGCGAATGGAATAAGTCTGATAGTGAAAGATACTAGCCGCGAGAACAGCATCGGCTTTGCCTATGACTAAAGCTTCATAGAGATGCTCTAGATTGCCTGCACCACCACTGGCAATGACCGGCACTGTTACAGCTTCGCTGATAGCGCGGGTCAATTCCAGGTCATATCCAGCCCGCTGGCCATCAGCATCCCAACTGGTAAGGAGCAGTTCTCCAGCCCCCAGAGCTACAGTTTGCTTAGCCCATTCGATGGCATTAATGCCAGCAGACTTTCGTCCCCCGTGGGTGCAGACCTCCCATTTAGCACCATCAGTACTTTCTAGCCGCTTAGCATCAATAGCCACGACAATACATTGACTGCCAAATTTCTCTGCCCCTTCGGTGATAAGCTTGGGATTTTGGACGGCAGCAGTATTAATGGATACCTTGTCAGCCCCTGCTTTTAGCATGCGTCGCAGATCTTCGATGCCACGCAAACCTCCACCAACAGTGAGGGGAATAAAAACCTGCTCGGAGACCCGCTCGACAATGTCAACCATGATGTCACGTCCCTCGGGAGTAGCCCCGATGTCTAAAAAGACCAGTTCGTCAGCACCCTCTTTGTAATAGAAAGCAGCTAGCTCTACCGGGTCGCCGGCATCCCGAAGATGAGTAAAGCTGGTGCCCTTGACTACTCGCCCTTGAGTAACATCAAGGCAAGGGATAATTCTTTTAGTTAACATTTGCGTACACCTTCTACTTGCTAATCTTCAGACAATTTTTAATTGCCACGTCGCTTGTACTCCTCGCAATGACAGCAGGCTTGAGTGGCTTCTCCAAATTGCCCACAATTGGCTCGCCCTTTCACTCCTACGGTTAGAGGACGTAGCCTTATCCTGTCGGTAAGGCCAATCATCTCCCCTTGATGAGCAATGATCACAGTGAAAGGCCCGTTTAGCAAAAGGCTGCCATATACTTGGCGTAAGGTTCGAAAAATTCTTTGCCCTTCTGGAGAGCAACGCTCTATCTGACTCCAAAAAGGAGGTGCTAATACCTTGGCTGCTATCTCTATGGGAAGGCCGTGCCTGCGTATTAAAAGGTCAATGGCATAGGCCACCACCTCGGTGTCGGTTTGCATGGTGCAATTGTAGCCAAATTGCTCCAGATAACGTCGGTTTATCCCGTAAGATGAGATTTCACCATTATGAACCACTGTCCAGTCCAGGATATTAAAGGGATGTGCTCCACCCCACCAGCCAGGAGTGTTGGTGGGAAATCTGCCATGGGCTGTCCAGAGGTAACCTTCATACTGCTCCAGGCAGAAATATTCTGCTATCTCTTCGGGATAACCCACTCCCTTGAACACTCCCATATTCTTGCCGCTGGAAAAGACGAAGGCATTTTCTATCTTAGTATTGATTTCCATGACCCTATCTACGACATAGTCGTCTTCTGACTGGCCGTTAGTTCCTTCTCTTTTCACTTCGAGGAAATAACGCCATACTAATGGAGCGTTCACTATAGCCGGAATTGGCCTGGTGGGCACTTCTTCGGCATGAATCACATGAAACTTTTGCTTGAGGAAATCCTCAACTCTGGCTTGCCCCTCGCAACTCAGGTACATTACATGGAAAGCATAATAATCGGCATATTCGGGGTATAACCCGTAAACAGCAAATCCACCACCCAGACCATTACCACGAACATGCATGTTGGCGATAGCTTCTATGACCGGCTTGCCCGAAAATCGAACTCCTGAAGTATCCATCATTCCAAAGATGGAACAGGCATCCATTACCTTATCATCTTGATAAAAGTTGTTTATCCTGCTTAGTTCTTTCAATGGCTTAACCTCCTCAACGAGATAGTTATTCACCAATAAAGGTTTCCTCTTCAGTTTGAATAGATAGGGCGCTTTGGAGAAGCAACCCTGGCGGTGCCTCTAGTCGCTCTTGCCACAATGCCCGGGGAAAAAACGCCAGGCCGAAATTGTCCGCCAACAGCGATTGTTTAAAGCTTCCTACATTAACTTTATCCCTCATAAGACCGAAAATTATGCCCGACTTTTCAATATTTTCCACGAATGTCATTCCCACTATGAGATTATCTTTCAAAATGACCTTTTGGTATATATTGCTCTCTTGCCTGCTGATAATTTCATAGCCGTCGTTATTGGGTGCTGTAGGTATTCCCGCGGAGGTGATGTCAATTCCAAAATAGCTAAGCGAATTCATGGCTGTGCCGCCGGGGTATTTGGTGTCGATGTCAGCCATGTTAAATCCAGCAACCCTGCCTCCAATATAGGCATTGGGCCAGATGGGGCTGAGTCTGTTCTCCCCGTAGACAAAGTCATATGCTTCAGCTACGTCTCCACAGGCATAAACATTTGGATGGTTTGTAGTCATATGGTGATCTACTACTATGCCTCGGTTTATTTCTAACTTAGCATCTAGTGCGAGTTCAGAGCGCGGTAACACTCCGATAGCTACCAATAATAAATCACAAGGCATTGTATCTCCATTATCTAAAGTAGCTCCCTCAACTGATTCTCTTCCGTTGATCTCAACCACAGTATGGCCAGTAACAATTTCCACGCTGGCTTGCTTAAGAATTTCTTCAGCCATTAAGGATGCCTGTTGGTCGAGGATGGTATTCAATATCCTCTCTTTCATTTCCACTACTATTACATCAACTCCTCGTTTCACTAGAGCTTCGGTTACGCTAATTCCGATAAGCCCCCCGCCAATAACTACTGCCTTTCTGGCGTTATCTAAGAATCTGTCAACTGCCTTAGCATCATCAAGGTTGGTGAAGGTAAAAACACCTCTCTTGTCACTGCCTTTCATCTTAGGGAAGATAGGTTTCCCTCCTACGGCAAGTAGGAGCTTTTCCCAAGCAATCTGCTCGTTGTCTTCTAACCAAGCAGTCCGATCATCTAGCTCTATGTGCGTCACTTTCTTGCCCGGGAGAAAAAGAATATTATTCTGGTCATAGAAGTCGAGGGGACGGAATAATATTCCTTCGAGGGTGCGTTCCCCAGCCAGGTATTTTGAGATAAGAGGGCGTGAATAGGCAGGATAAGGCTCTTTGGAAACGATAGTCAGAGCCCCGTCCTTGTCTACCTGGCGTATGGCTTCAGCAGCTCCAATGCCGCTAGCCGAATTTCCTATAATTAAATATTTGGTTTGCATTTGTTTCTACCTCGTGCCTAGCGCTATCTTCAAAAAGTTCGCATACATCTTTAATCCATGCTCACTACTTTTCTCAGGGTGAAACTGAGTTGCGATCAAGTTATCCTTAATTACCATGCTGCACATGGATACACCATAGCTTGTCGTACCGGCCACAACCGACATGTCTTCAGGCTCAGCATAGAAGCTGTGGACAAAGTAAAAATTCGCTTCATCTGGTATGTTCTCAAAAACGGGGTGGGTAAACTTTTGTTTCACCTGATTCCAACCTATATGAGGGATTTTAAGTCCTTGGGGCAGCCTTTTTACCTTCCCGGGAATTACCCCCAAACAGTCATGCCAGCCTCCTTCTTCAGTTCCTGAAAGCAGTATTTGTAGCCCCACACAAATGGCAAATAATGGTCGTCCTTGTTGTAGCAGTTGTCGAATAGTATCTGTCATACCTAATTTCTCCAAGCTATCCATGGTATCGGCAGCGGCGCCGACGCCAGGGAGGATAACCGCAGCAGCATCAAGCACTTCGCCGGGATCGCTTGTTACCCTAGAGTGGTAGCCCAATTTCGTGATGGCGTTAGCGACACTGCGCAAATTTCCTGCACCGTAGTCGATTACGGCGATTCCTTTATCCATGTCATTCCTTTCTCTCGTCTACACTCAATATAAGCGCTTCATTAGGACAGTTAATTACACAGGCAGGTATCTCTCGCCCGGGACAAAGGTCGCACTTGATAACAGTTTTGCTATTCAGGTCACGACTAAGTGCCCCGTAAGGGCAAGCTACTATGCATGTCCAACAGCCGATGCACTTTTCCATATCAACGGAAACCTTGTCACTTGTAGGCTCTTTATGCATCGCGCCTGTGAGGCAGGAATAAACGCACCAGGGTTCAGTGCAGTGGCGACATTGAATTGGAAAAGAAATCTCTATATTCCTCTCCACATGCACACGAGGCAAAGGACGCGGAGTCTCTCTTTTAAATGCCTTGATTATGTCCTTAGATTGAGAGTGCTCCACTCGGCAATAAACTTCGCACAGTCCACAGCCGATGCAGACCTCTTCCTTAACATATACTCTTCTCATGCTCTAAATCCTCTCAATTGTTACGGATATCGGTAACCGTTTGCCTATCATAACACCATAGAATTATTTTGTCAAGCCCTATCCTCTATCCTTTTGTAACAAAGATTTAACCTGTCTGTAATATTCTGGAAACATGGGAATTTTATGCTTTGGTTAAAAAATAAGCATGGACATAAATCAAATCATAGAGCTGTGGAGAGGCTTATCACCCCGTTTGGCCAGAGCTATCCCTGGTCAAGAGCTTCCCAAGGATGAACATACTGATGGGAAAAAGCGTTATGAAAATAGCGAAGACAAAACAGTTGACCCCATTGAAAGTCATCATGAGGAAGATGATGTTTAGAAAGAGGATCTCAAATGTCTATTGATACAGGTAATACTGCCTGGTTGTTAATATCCACGGCGCTGGTGTGGCTTATGACGCCGGGCCTGGCCCTATTCTACGGTGGCATGGTGAGAAGAAAAAACCTTCTTGCCACTATGATGATGAGCTTCGCCATCATTGCTATAGTATCTGTCCTCTGGGTCCTTCACGGCTATAGTTTAAGCTTTGGCCCGGACAAAAGTGGCATCATCGGGGGACTCGACTGGTTCGGCCTTAAAAGTGTAGGACAGGACCCCTCATCTGTGTATGCAACCACTGTTCCTCATCTAGCTTTCATGGCATTTCAGGCCATGTTTGCCATAATCACCGTAGCTTTAATCACTGGGGCAGTAGTCGAGCGAATGAAATTTAGTGCACTGCTCATCTTTTCCGCCTTATGGTTGACTCTGGTCTACTGCCCGGTGGCACACTGGGTGTGGGGTTCCGGCGGCTGGCTGGCTAAGTTGGGCACCATCGACTTTGCCGGCGGTATTGTAGTTCATATATCGGCTGGTGTTTCGGCATTGGCTCTAGCCCTGGTGCTGGGACCACGTAAGGGATTCAAGGTAAGGGAGCCCATGGAACCGAACAACATACCTATGGTGGTGCTTGGCGCTGGCCTACTCTGGTTTGGCTGGTTCGGTTTTAATGCTGGCAGTGCCCTTACCTCCGGAGGCTTGGCGTCTAGTGCCTTCGTCGCTACTAATACTTCAGCAGCGGCAGCGGCCATTACGTGGATGATACTGAGCTGGATTTACCGGCGTCCTACCATCCTGGGCACTGCCACCGGAGCTATTGCTGGATTGGCGGCAATCACTCCAGCAGCTGGATTTGTCTCGCCTTTAGCGGGGATACCTATTGGTATAGTTGCGGGAGTAGTATGTTACTACGCTATGCTCTTCAGGGCGAAGAAGATGGGGGTTGATGAGTCTCTGGATGTCTGGGCATGTCATGGTATCGGTGGCACCTGGGGCGCATTGGCCACGGGTATCTTTGCTAGCGTCGCCGTTAATCCGGCCGGTGCCAATGGGCTGATTTTTGGCAATGCCATGCAGCTTGCCAGGCAACTCCTGGCGGTAGTAGTCGTCTGGGGCTTTGCTTTCGGAGTCACCTGGGTTTTGGGAAAGATAGTTGATGCCACTATAGGGCTGAGAGTCAGCGCCACAGAGGAAACGGTGGGACTGGATATTTCACAACATGGTGAAAGGGCTTACGGAGGCATGCTGCGATGAAGTTGATAGAGGCGATTATCCGGCAGGAGAAGTTGGATGCCGTGAGGACAGCACTTGAGGCTAGCGGTTATTTCGGTATGACGGTGAGTGAAGTGAGTGGCAGAGGGCGACAGGGAGGGCTCATGTTGCAGTGGCGGGTAGGCGAATATAAGGTAGACTTACTGCCCAAGATTAAGGTCGAAGTAGTCGTCCTGGACGAAGATGTTGCCAAAATACTGAATGCCATTACTACAGCGGCAAGAACTGGAGAGATGGGTGATGGCAAGCTCTTTGTCCTGCCGGTCGAGAATGCGGTGCGTGTCAGGACCGGCGAGGAGGGCGACAATGCTATTTAAGCCAATGACGGAGAGTGCAAAGTGTAAATTATAAAGAAGTAGGAGAAGCTTGATATAATATACAAAATAAGGAGGAAAGCATGATGGACAAAAAAAGCAGAGAGGAAGCAAAGCAATATGTTCTAAAGATGGCAAAGGAGCATGATGTAAGATTTGTCTGGCTGTGGTTCACCGATATTTTGGGTTTCCTTAAAAGCCTTTCCATCGGCACAGATGAACTGGAGGCCACTTTGGAGGAAGGAATGGGTTTTGATGGCTCCTCAATTCAAGGCTTCGCCCGCATTGATGAAAGCGACATGGTTGCCATGCCTGACCCTGACACTTTTCAATTACTCCCATGGATACCTGGTGAGCACAGTGCAGTGGCCCGCATGTTTTGTGATATCGTAAAGCCCGGAGGTGAGCCCTTTGAAGGTGACCCCAGGTTTGTATTGAGAAAGAATTTGGAACGAGCTGCAAATCTCGGTTACACTTACTATGTTGGCCCCGAACTGGAATACTTCTATTTTAAGGACTCAAAAAGCTGCGAGGGTTTGGACGAAGGTGGGTACTTTGACATGACCCCGCCAGATGCAGCCCATGACCTGAAGCGGGAAACAGTGCTCGCACTAGAGGCCATGGGCATTGGTATTGACAAGTCCCATCATGAGGTTGCTACTAGTCAGCACGAAATAGACATGCGCTATACCGATGCTCTGACTATGGCTGATAATGTGATGACCTACCGCATTGTGGTCAAAGAGATAGCGCTGAGGCATGGAGTCTATGCCACTTTTATGCCCAAGCCGGTCTTCGGCATCAATGGTAGTGGGATGCATGTGCACCAGTCGCTGTTCAAGGGCGACCGCAATGCTTTTTTTGATAAGAATGGGAAGTATCATCTCTCCAAAATAGCTTTAAGCTTCCTTGCTGGACTTCTGAAATATGCCCCCGGGTTTACCACGGTTACCAATCAGTGGGTCAATTCCTTTAAACGGCTGGTGCCGGGCTGGGAGGCACCGGTCTACCTCTCCTGGGCGACACGCAACCGCTCTGACCTGATTAGAGTGCCGGAATACAAGCCAGGCAAGGAAGATGCGACCAGATTCGAACTTCGTTCTCCTGACCCTGCATGTAACCCCTACCTTTGCTTTAGCGTGATGCTGGCTGCTGGGCTAGCAGGAATTGAGGAAGGATTGGAGGCACCGCAACCCGTGGAAGCGAACGTTTATCACATGTCCGAGGAGGAAAGAAAAAAGCGAGGAATAGGTAGTCTACCGGCCAGTCTCTTTGAAGCGATTCAGCTCACTGAAAAGAGCGAGCAGGTACGGAAAGCCCTTGGCGACCATGTTTTCAATGCTTTTGTCGAGAATAAGAAGATCGAATGGGACCGCTATCGCATCCATGTTACCGACTATGAGATTGCCAGATACTTGCCAATCTTATAGTCCAATGTTATGTTGGTTGCGTTGATCAACTTGCCCAAAGCGCCCTAAAAAGGGGAGACTACATGACATCCATCGGCGTTGATATTGTGGAGATAGAGCGCATTGAATTAGCAATCAAACGAGGAGGAGAACGTTTTTTAAGCCGGATTTACACCGAAACGGAACTCAGGAATTGCCAGAACAGATTTGCATCATTAGCATCCAGATTTGCTGCCAAGGAGGCGGTGATGAAAGTCCTGGGAACGGGTGGGATAGGTATTTCTTGGTGTGAAATTGAGATTATCACTGGCGACGATGGCAAACCCTCAGTCCAACTTCACGGGCAAGCTTTTAATAAAGCTACGGAATTAAACTTAAAAGAGGTCTCTGTTAGCCTTTCTGATAGTAAGCAGTATGCCATTGCCGTAGCTATAGGAGTATAAAGTCCTTTATTTCAACTCTTTTTTTAGTTTATCTATCACCCTGTCAAACTCTTGACTGTATCTTTTTTCTTGGTTAAAGAGAAAATCTCGCCATTGAGGAAGCTGTTTTATCGCCTCATCCACACTCAGTTGGATAATCATGGTGCCTTGTCCTTGCTGAACTTGCTTTACCCTCAGTTGGGGATTTCTTTCTACTTCAGCTTTTATTCCATTGTAAGCTTGTTCTATTTCCGTTTTATACCTCTTTTGTAGGTCCTCCATCAGGTTTAGATTTAGCTCAACTATAGAAGTATTTTTTTCTTCCTTGAGGGTCTCTATGGCCAGAATTCCTTCCCTTTTCCTTTGCAGCTCGACTGGAGTACTCCCAAAATTAAGGGAATCTACCAGTCTTATCTGTGCTTCTTTTAGAAGGGATGGCTTGCCTTCTTCCTTTAGCCTCTTCCATAAGCCTTCGGGGTCAATTCGACCTTGGTAAAATTCCGAGAGTAGAGAGTTTACCTTCTCAGAATCTATCATTTTTTCCTTTTCTTCTCGGGTCAACTCACCAATCTTGGCTAATTTTTCTCTAGCAATGGGTGGAAGGTCTTTCTCCCAATTTCTCATCGACTCTCTCCTCACAAATAGATTACAACTATTTTACACCACGGCAGATGAGGAGATAGTATATAATAAGAAATCAGATTTGGGGAGTGCGATGGGAATCAGACTTTATCAAGAGCCGCAGCTTGAGAACCCGATTTTAGTAGCTAGTTGGCCTGGAATAGGAAATATCGGGTTAATCGCGGTTGAGACCTTAAGAGAGTTATTGGAGGCAGAGGAGTTTGGAGAAATTGAGCCTTGGGATTTCTTTTATCCCAAGCTGGTCTCGATTAGAAAGGGAGTTTTGGAATACTTGGAATTTCCCCGCAGCAAATTTTATTTTTTTTATTGGGGAAGAACAGCCTGCCGAAGCGGGGAGGATGTATGCTCAGGGAAGAAAGGCCTATCACATGGCTAACCTGGTTTTGGATGTAGCCGAGAAATCTAGATGTTGTAGAATTTATACTTCAGGAGCGGCTGTAGCTTTGACCCACCATACTATAAAGCCCAGAGTATGGGCAGTGCCTAATAGCGAAAGATTGATCCCTGAGATAAGAGGATACAAGGAAATATAACCGGCTTAAATGGTCTCTTGCTGGGAGTTGCTAAAAAAAGAGGTTTTGAAGCTATTTGCCTGATGGGCGAGATACCAGTATATCTTCAGGGATTGCCTCTGTCCTACCCCAAAGCTTCGAAGTCCGTGCTGGAAGTTCTCAGCCATAGTCTAAGAATAGAGGTTAACCTAGACAAATTGGATGAATTAGATCAAAAGGTAGAACGAAGAATTGAAGAATTCTACCAACAAATCCCCACGGA